>Ga0180434_10000576_pt1 | contig 53622 bp, 46 predicted proteins | sample SS_ome_7_FD_132453 | JGI IMG/M metagenome (GOLD analysis project Ga0180434, IMG submission 132453) | Hypersaline lake sediment archaeal communities from the Salton Sea, California, USA - SS_1_D_2 metaG | ecosystem: Environmental > Aquatic > Non-marine Saline and Alkaline > Hypersaline >... | reverse complement strand
GACTCATCACCGGTCAGAATTTCGGCTACGATCCTCATGCGACAGACGAAGACAACGAAGTCGCTATCGCTGCGTGGGAAGCATGGTTGGATAGCTCCGGTGAAATACACTTTGCGCCAGATGCCGAGCTTGTCCCTGTGCCGATTCCTCAGGAACCAGTGGCGAAATGAGCCTTGGTAGCGGCATGTGGCGCAGCACAGGTCCTGAACGATGCCGCCAGTGGGCTTGCCGAACTCGGCCTTCTCCGTGGACGTTTTTGCTAGGATGGACAAAATCCGGAAGAAAACGCGTAACATCTTTGCAGATTTGCCGTCTATATGAATGGACCCCGCTCTGCGGGAGACCGAGCCCACACCAAAACACGCGCACCGGGAAACTTCCCGGTGCGCAACATATTAAGCGCCTCCTGGCCATGCCGCCACGTCAGAATCAAGAACAACCATGTTCTACTCCTGCTAGTCTGATGTTGCAGTCCAAGCCTCCAGTCGGAGGCCATGCGGTTTACACCCATTCTGATCGCTAGCGGTACATGGTAGGCAAAAAAGACCGGGCAAATGAGGGAATTGCTCACTCAACTGGATCCGCCCCAAGCCGTAAGATACCTCAGTGAAAAGATAGGATTGGTAGAAAAACGGCAACTACGAACCGGGAGGTGCGAAAAATGGCTGAACAAAAGACAATCAATATGGTGAACGGGATAGACGTGGATGCCCTGCAAAGCACGGTTGGCGCTATCCAGAACGAGCCTGAACTCGGCAAATGCAGGTTTCATGTGACGAACAAGTGGCTCGGTGCGCATCACAACTGTACGACGATTACGAGCTTCTACGCAGCCAAGCAGGAGACCGCCCACCAACAGGCGTTTGAACTGCACGCGGATGAGCCGCCGATTCTCGCGGGGCAAGATCAAGGCGCCAACCCGGTCGAGCACCTGCTTAATGCCCTTGCTGCCTGCGTAACGACGAGTATGGTGGCCCACGCCGCTGTTCGCGGCATCCACATCGAAGAGCTGGAGTCGCAGATCGAGGGCGACATTGACCTGCAGGGCTTCTTGGGATTGTCCAAAGAAGTCCCCAAGGGCTACACAAACATTCGCGTCACATTCAAAGTGAAATCCGATGCGGATAATAGCGAAAGGCTCAGGAGGCTGGCCCAGTACTCGCCTGTCTACAACACCCTCATTCACGGCACCAAGGTTGACATTGACGTGCAGCAGAAATAGCAGGACCCGGCTTGATAGTAGCCCGTCAAGAGGCCTTCGACGGTGGATAGTAGCGCCAATAGCGAAAGATTTTCCACTGGAAGCTTGAAGTGGAAAGCCAACAAGCGCTGAGTACCCTATTTAGCCACGGCCCCGCGCGCTGCCGCGACCTCAAATGAGGAATGCGGAAGGGGTGATATCTATTTTCTTGCCGGAAAGCACTCAGAACCCTGTAACATTTCGGTCTGTTCTGCGTCTGTAGATATAGAGATCTACACATAATCCCCGGGTGTCGAGGATATCGGTGCTCGAGGGATACCTTATCTTCCTCCAAAAGGCCGAACCGGACGCTCGGCCTTTTTTGTTGCCTGTGCAGGACGAATGCGTAAAATCTAAGAACAGAGATCGAAAAGATCAGGATATGATGGGGCACTCGTCTCGGCGAGGGTAGAACCATAGCTGGAAGCCCCACCTTACGAATCCTTTTATATGACGATTTCACTGACAAAATACGGTTGGCCTCAGGTGGTCGCCTTTCCTGCAGGGATACTGGCGCTGATGGCGTTCTTGCCCGTAGTCGGGGCCGCGTTTTTGCCAGTTTGGGCCGTTATTCTGGCAGAAGCGGTTCCGGCGGTGTTTCTAATCGCCGTCCTGGCCTTCTTTCGCGATCCGCAGCGCAGCGTGCCGGACGACAAAGACATTCTGTTGGCGCCAGCCGACGGGCGAATAACAGATATCGAGGCTGTAGAGGAGCCTGCCTTCATCGCCGGAAGAGCACTTCGGATAGGAATCTTTATGAGCATTTTCAACGCTCACGTAAATCGTGCTCCCTGCCGGGTGAAAGTGCAAAAGACCTCGCACCGTCCCGGCAAATACAAGAACGCCATGAACCCGCACTCCGGCGTAGTTAATGAATCCAACGCATTGTATTTGGTAAAGACCGATAACCCGGCGGATAGGCTTATTGTTCGCCAAATAAGCGGTGCGATCGCGCGGCGCATCGTCTGCCGGGCACAGCCGGGACAACGGTTGGCTGCCGGTGAAAGATTTGGAATGATCAAATTTGGTTCCAGAACGGAGCTGTACGTGCCGTTGCTGCGGGGCAACGATAAGGGCTGGCGACCAAAGTGCCTGGTGCAAATAGGCGATAAAGTCAAAGCGGGCTTGACGCCGCTGGTGAAATACGAGGTGGAGTCCCGTCCGGCGGGAAACCTGCGAAGCTCAGAATCCGCCTCTTTGATTGCAGGCCCGCTCGGCCCTGAGGGGCACGATTGCAACTGAATCTGGCTTTATGTTGAGCCGGGGTAGGAAGGGACCCTGCTTTACGGGAACCCAAGAATGCCCAAGCTGAGATCAAAAAATCTGTCGTCAAAGACCAAAACTCCCGCTAAGGAGCGGTTACGCAGACGCCTGCGAAGACAGCGCGTCAAGTACATTACCATCTTGCCCTCGCTGATAACCATTCTCAACGGTCTGTGCGGCTTTACCGCCATCGTATTTGCCAGCAAAGGTGCGGAAGCGGGCATTGGATACTTTTCCTATTTCGCGATGGCCGGCTATATGGTTGTCCTGGCAATGATAGCGGATCTGCTTGATGGCCGGGTTGCTCGGATGAGCCAGAGCACCTCCAGCTTTGGCGGTCAGCTCGACAGTCTCTGCGATACCATCAGCTTTGGCGTGGCACCTGCATTTCTGGTGTTGAAGGTGCTGGAAAACAGACTGGCCGGGTTTGCCGAACTGAATCCGACCGTTGGAAGCCTCTTGCAGCGCTTCATTTGGGTGACAGTAGCTGCTTATGTCTGCTGTACGGTCATTCGCTTGGCCCGATTCAACGTGGAAAATGAGGAAGATGAGTCGGCCCACATGAGTTTTGTGGGGCTGCCCAGTCCTGCGGCCGCGGGCGTCATCGTCAGCCTCATCATATTCCACCAGGAAAAGGCGCCCCACTTAAATGCTATCGTGTATGTGTTGCCGTTTGCGACTCTCGCTGTGGCGGTGTTGATGGTAAGCAGAATCCGGTACCCTCATATTCTGAACTTATATCTGAAGGGCAAGAAACCGTTCGCCCATTTGATTCGTGTGCTTATCTTCATGGGGCTCATTATTTGGAGCACACAGACGGCGCTGGTGTTGATTTTCTCTTGTTTTGCCGCCGGCAGCTTCGTGAAGTGGCTTTACTATAAAGTGCTTCGCAAGAAAGGCTACGTGCCTGCAGTAGCGCAACAACCGGCTGTAGTACCCTATGGGCAGGACGACGTCTCCGATAGGGAATCGCAAATCAACAATTGACGGGTTGCTGCGAACCTTCACCTTCGCTGATTAGCGACTACCCCGCCCCCGCAACTATGCGTTGCTCTTCCGTGTAGTGGGGCCTTTGCATATCTTGCTGTTTCGGGCTGGACTCATTTATCTGATGATATCGATCCACGATTTCTACGAGACGCGCCAGCACCTCGCGCCCTTCCTGGCTCGCTTCCAAACCGACAATCTGCACGCACAGATACGTACATTGGTGATCAGGGGACGGCAACATGTTTCGGATTTGCGCACTGAACATCAAGGGCCTTTCGTAAGGCAAAGGTGTGAACCGCAATCCGATGAATTGCCCCTTTCTAAAATCTGACCCGTACATGCCGGTGGGCTTTGTACCAGCATCATCATCATGGGGAACCATGACTTGGGCACCGCCGGCGGAAACATCGACGAGCCTACCCTGAAAGTACCGCCGGGTGGCCTCCTGCACTGATACGCCCATTTCATCCTGTGCCTGGGGCTTACCGCTGCGGTGCCAGAGCACGACGTTTACCCTCAGCGATGCAGGCACATTGACCCGGAAATAGCTTCTTCGTTGCACAACGCCAATTCGGTCCGGGACCGCCAGCACAACGGTGCCGCCGGAACTTCCTTCCGTGGCCGGCTCAAGAGCGGTCACGGTGGTGTCGAAAACAAATTTGCCGTATCCATATTTGAAGCATATCCCCACGGGCTGATGAACCTGGATGTTTATCGGGCGTGGCTTATTTCGTGAACCGGTGCACTCAATCTCCAGCTTAGCGCCCTGGAGATTGATTAGTAGCACCTTTGCCACATGCCACTTACCTTTGGAAAGGTATGACATGATGGCGGATACCCGTTTTTCAATCACATTTTCGAGTATCTTTCTGCAGTCAGGCCCATGCAGCGTCACAACTTGCGGGCCGGAAAAGTGGCTATTCTCGTTCATACGGGTCCCCCCTTCGATCAACCGTCATAACACACCTATCGCTACCCGGTACGATGGGCAGTCAGCAAAAGCGCCGCTCCAATAAAATACATAATAATAAATCGAGGGTAAGCAAAATGATTGTCCATGAAATCTCCTGTAGCTACTTATCTGACGTTGCATTGAACGCTTGACATCCACAGTATAGGGCAATACTGTCTATGTGTTGCTATGCGGTCGAAAGACCTGGTTAGCATCGGCAGAATTTGAAGGGCCCTGAGATGAAGCTGACACGACGAAGACCTCTGATTGTTGCATTTGTTTTCACCACCTTTATGGTTATTCTGTTTTGCGGTGCGCCGTGTGTGGCGTCAGCGACAGCGGATGATACGTGCGGCGAAGCTGATTCACAGGAACTGCTTCTATGGTACGCTCGGCCCGCGCAGAAGTGGACGGAAGCGATACCCGTCGGAAACGGACGACTGGGGGCCATGATCTTCGGCGGCATTGAACAGGAACGCATCCAGTTCAATCAAGACACCCTCTGGACCGGCAAGCCGCGGGATTATCAAAATCCCGAAGCCCAAAAGTATCTACGGACGGTACGAGAACTGCTGTTTGAGGGCAAGCAGCGCCAGGCCGAAGAAGTAGCCATGAAACACATGATGAGCGTGCCGTTGCGGCTGGAACGTTATCAGCCATTCGGCGACCTGCACCTGCATTTCCCCGGTCACACTGATGTCACTGATTACCGGCGAGAGCTGGATCTCGATGCGGCCAGCGCAAAGATTTGCTACCGCGCTGGTGAAGTGACTTTCATGCGCGAGATTTTCGCCAGTTTCCCGGCGCAGATTATTGTCGTGCACCTGACGTGCGATAAGCCCGGACAGTTGACGTTCACAGCCACAATGGACAGCCCGCATCCCGATACGCAGACATTACGATTAACCGAAAAGGCTCTGGCGCTGCGCGGCCGACTTTCTACACGCGTGAACAAGCGCCTGGGCCGTGAGATGCCCAGCGTGCTGAAATTCGAGGCCCACTTGCTGGCCAGAGTTCAGGGCGGCAACCTAACGGTGAAGCCCGATGCGATACGTGTAACCGGAGCGAACACGACAACGCTGTCATTGGCCGCTGCGACCAGCTTCAAGAATTTCAGGGATGTCAGCGGCGACCCAACCAAGATCTGCCGAGAGACACTGCAAGCTGTCGCGGGCAGAGAGTATCTGTCCTTGCGAAAACAGCATGTCGCCGATCATCGCCGACTCTTCCGCCGTGTGAAAATCGATCTGGGAACAGCCGAAGCTGCAAAACAACCCACTGACCGCAGGATCACGAGCTTTGCCGAGCGCAATGATCCCGCTCTGGCGGCCCTATATTTTCAATTTGGACGATACTGTTTGATCGCCGGCTCACGGCCCGGCAGCCAGCCGGCAAATCTGCAGGGCATCTGGAACGACAAGCTCGACCCGCCCTGGGGCAGCAAGTGGACCACCAATATCAACACAGAGATGAATTACTGGCCGGCTGAAATGACGAATCTGGCCGAGTGTCACGATCCTTTGTTTGATCTGTTAAAGGATGTGGCTATCACCGGCCGGCGCACCGCCAAGATGCACTATGGCTGCCGCGGCTGGGTGTTGCATCATAATACCGACCTTTGGCGCGCCACCACCCCGGTAAACCACGCCAACCACGGCATCTGGGTGACCGGCGGTGCCTGGTTGTCGCGACATCTGTGGGAGCACTATCTGTTCACTGAAGATAGAGAATTCCTGGCGCAGCGAGGGTATCCCATCATGAAGGAAGCCGCCCTTTTCTTTGTGGACTTCTTGATCGAAGACCCCAAGACCGGTTGGTTAATCAGCACACCTTCGAACTCACCGGAGCAGGGGGGCCTTGTCGCCGGGCCTACCATGGACCATCAAATCATCAGAGACTTGTTCGGCAATTGCATCCAAGCGGCGGAAGCTCTTGGCGTCGACGGTGATTTCCGCCAAAAGCTGACTCACCTGCGCAGTCGAATCGCACCTAATCAAATCGGCAGGTTCGGCCAACTCCAGGAGTGGCTCCAGGACAAGGATAACCCGAAAAATCATCACCGACATATCTCACATCTTTTCGCTCTACACCCCGGCTGTGAAATCACGCCACGCAAGACGCCGGAGCTGGCCCAGGCCTGTCGTGTGACACTGCAACATCGCGGCGACGGCGGAACCGGCTGGAGTAAGGCGTGGAAAGTGAACTTCTGGGCGCGACTGCACGACGGCGACCATGCCTACAAAATGCTGGCCGGCTTAATCAGCCGAAGCACCCTGCCGAACATGTTCGATACCCATCCGCCGTTCCAGATCGACGGCAACTTCGGCGGCACATCGGGCATCGTGGAAATGCTTCTGCAAAGTCACGATGGAGCGATCCATCTGTTACCCGCCCTGCCCTCCGCTTGGCCCAAAGGTCACGTCACGGGCCTGTGCGCACGCGGAGGATTTGAGGTGGACATTCGATGGGAAAACGGCAAGTTGGCAGAGAGCGTGATCCTTTCTAAGCTTGGCAACAAGTGCAGAATCCTCGTAGATGGGCCGGTGCAAGTGACCTCAAGCGGCAAAGCGGTCAAGACCAGCACCAAGCGAGGCATCATCGAGTTTGGAACGGAAAAAGGCCGCCTGTATGTCATCAGGACAAACAAATAGAGAGGGAGCGCCGAGCGACGGGGCACCGGCCATGAGTCACGAGCTAAAAGTTTCCCGCTCGATCTGGCCGAGATAGAATCGGCCATCCCTTTGCATAAAATTAACGATAGCGTCGAATTGTTGCTCGATGAAGCGGGTATCATTGGAGACGATAGCCAGAGCGATGACAGCGCTGGTCTTGTTGTCGTGATGGTCAACCTCCGCCGCGGAGACATTGAATCGACTCTTGAGTTTGCCGATCACTCCTTTGACGATGCTTCGTTTGCCCTTGAGCGAGCTGATCCCCTGCATGTACATATGTGCTGTCATTACCCCGACAATCATCGCATGCTCGACAATGGCATTATGCTTTCATGTGCTGCCGGCGGATTTTTTCCAGCAGGCTTTTCGTAGCCAAGATGCCTTCGGTTTCACCAAGCTTTCTACCGCCGTACTCGATGCCCACGTACCCGTGGTAGCCCGCCGCCAGCACAATATTCATCATGCGGTAGTAATCGGTTTGCGTCTCGTTGCCCTGCGCATCGAAGTCTGAGCTTTTGGCGCTGACCGCCTTGGCATAGTGCATCATCATCTGGACGGCTTCGTAGCGGTCTACATCGTCCGGGAAATTGCCGAAGTCCGGCAGCGTCCCACAGTTGTCCAGCCCCACCTGCTGTATCACGCTCACCAGCCAGTTAGGGTTGGATGATAGCCCGCCGTGATTCTCCACAACTACATTCAACTTATAGTCTTTGGCGAACTCACTGAGCCGTCGCAAGCCGTCCGCTGTAAGGTTGCGTTGCTCGTCGAAGGTGCCCTTGGAGTGGGCGTTGACGCGGATGGAATGACAGCCCAAGAATTTGGCCGCCTCAACCCACTTGTAGTGGTTCTCGACGGCTTGCTTTCTGCGCGTTCCATCCGGATCACCCAGGTGCCCCTCGCGGTCACACATGATGAGCAAGGACTTAACGCCATGGTCCTTGGCCCGCTTTTTCATCTCGGCCAGATAGTCTGTGTCCTTGGCCTTATCCATAAAGAACTGATTGACATACTCCACGGCGTTGATGCCCAGCTCATGAGCCTCCTTGGCAAAGTCAAGGTTGTCCAGCTTTGGCTCTTGCTGGCCACGAAGTCTGCGGTGCCACGACCACTGGGCCAGCGATATCTTGAAAGGCTCCTTTTTGCCGGTCAGTGATGCTCTGACTCCTTCGGCGGTTTTGCACCCGTGCAGATATACGCCGCCGATTGTGCCGATGCTTACCTTTATGAAGCTCCTTCTTCTCATAGCCGCCGCCTTTCAGACTCTTCGTCTCCGCTCACAGCAAAGGGAACGCGCAGCTCTCCTCTTCCCGACCAGAGGCCAGACACCAATACTCTCATTTAGCTTAATCCCTGATGAGTATACTGCAGCTAACAGTCCGGCGGCAACTCTTTTGTGCAGGTTTCTTGTCCGAGTCGTTGGCTGTGCTCAAGCCGATGTGCTCCGCCTGAATCGCAGAGCTTCCTACGCAGCATACGCTCTCGTATCTGCCGCATTACAGTTGGTAGAATCTGGCGTATGTGTATCACGTCTGCCATTGTAGGCGCTCTGGTTAGGCTTTCATTTCTGCCACGATTTGCCGGGTCTGAGGGGATTGGCCGTGCTGGGCTTGCTTGAATGCTGTTGCTTGTTCGCCGTTTTGTTTCTTGAACAATTCGTTGCCGGTGATGATCTCCTCCAGAGCACGGCTTTTTGTTCGCGCATCCTTTAGAAAACGCGCAGCTCTCGTGCCGTACACGCCGCCCAGTAGCCCACAGATACCGATAGCCAGCTCGAACATCGAATCGGCCACCTGCCAGGTATCCGGCCGATCCGCCGACTCAGCCAGGACAGTGCGGCCAAGCTGCCAGTTGGACTCGGCCAGAATGTCCTCGGCGGTCTCGGCCTTGGAAAACTCCTTCGGCAGGCCGCAATACGATACGAAGGCCCGGCTTTGTAGCTCGGACAGTTCCGCGAGGGCTTGCAGTTCTTGCGAGGTCTGTTCGGCTCTTGCGGTTTGGGCTGCGGTCATAGCGGTACGGTTATGCAGCCAGGCATTTTGTTTCTGCGCCTCGCTCGGCGCGAACCGCAAACTGTCACATCCACTTGATAGCACGCAGACAAGGATTGTTGTACCGAGCAATTTCTTCATAGTGGTCCCCCTTTGTATCACATCAGAAAACTTCATCGGTTGTGTTCGCTTCAGACGTGCACTTCTCGATGGCTCGAAGCCGATATTCGTAGGAGATGCATTTCTCCGAGAGCGTCTGCAGCTTCTGCTCAAATCGCTTTTGACAGTCCAGCAGTGAAGTGACATCATGCTGAAGCAGGTCGAGCTGGCTCTGCAAGTTGACCCAACTGCCGATGATCAGAGCAGCCAGAAACGCTATCTGCACACATGCAGAGATGTTTATCTGGCGATTGAATTGCCACGTGTGTGAATTATTCTGCTTCATGGTCACACCGGTGCGTAGAAGACGTTCTTGTTGCCAACTCTGCACATGAGGACGTACGTGTCGGCCGGCAGCGCACCCTCGTCCAGAAACGACTCGGCTAGGTTGACTGCCTGCATTTGCTGACCGACTTCGACCGGCAAAGAACCGGCATCAGTTATCTGTACCGCACACACGTTGTAAACGTTGTACGAGTCATGGCTTTTGACCTTGGCTGCCCAGGCGGTTGCTCTGGCACCGGGTGACGTGACCATTGATGTTTCGTGGGCTTCTGTGCCTTGCCGCGCAAGCCTCTGAAGCACTTGATGGCCATTTGTGACATTGGTTCTGCTATTCATAATTGACTGTTAGCCTCTTTGTCGTACGATCCTGACATTGGTACATTGCTTGCGGAAATCTATTTCTACACGCTCTATCCAGATCTTGGCGCGATTGTCGCTCTTGCAGCTAAGCAGGTCTCTGCTCTCAGGGCTTGATGTCACTTTGTCGCCTACCTCGTAGTCGAAAGCAAGTGTTGGTGTTTGCACCTTAGCTCTCTCAATAGTCGCGGCCGACACGGCCGACTTACGGCGGACCAATTCATAAAGCAGTGCCGAATCATCCACTTCGTCCGGCTTGCCGAGCGCTTCATCGCAGACATGTGCAAAGATGCTTTGGTCTGAGACTTTGCGAAACTTGAACTGTCGCGGCAAGGTAACTACGTGCTCGACTACGGGCACTACCGAGTTGACCGGACCATCAGCGACCACACAGCTTAATCTCTCATCGCTGACCACCGATGCGGTTATCCTGAATTTCAAGACTCCCTTCAAAGCCGCCACCCACGTGTCGACGTCGAGCTGCTCGCTGCTCAACCACACCCCACATTCCTCAAGCAGATTGTTGAAGGCGTAAAGGTATTGCCACCAATGCAGTCCATCATCATAGGAGACCTGCAAATGGTAACCCAACGATCGTCCTTGTTGATCCATCGTAAGAGCCGGCCAGAAGCGTCTTCGAGATTGGACAAAATCTTCGCCTTGGAAGATTTTGGAAAAGTCAAAGGCGGGGCCTTGATTATACGGCGCATTACTGTAATCGCCGGCCTCGTTGAGACACCATTTGCGGTATACATCTTTGACCTTGTAGAATTCCAAGTTGGTTGAGGGTGAGAACTTTTCGTAGTCGGTATCTTCGAGCGCGGGGTCCCACGCCTTTACCAGCTCAAATGTTGCTTCATACACCTTGAAGTCACCCTGACCGATGTACTTGTGTGTAATGGGCCAGAAATTTTTTCTGCTGGAAAGAACAGCGATGTTTGTTTTGGAAACGCTGAGCTGTTCGCCGGCTTGCTGATAATCCAACTCAATCGTTCTTCCGGTGGCATTTCTGTAAAAGACGATTGCTTGGCCCGGTCCGACATCAGCGAGCCGCGGAACGAATTTGAACATCAGGCCGACTCTTTCGCAGCAACGATACAAGGCTTCTATCAGATGCAGCCCCGTGACGTCCAGATCGCGAACCGGTTGGTCTTCGGTCAGTGCACGCAGTTGTGTAATGCCGGGTGTATGCAGTTGTCCTATCGGCACGTATTCGTTGAGCAGATAATCGATGACTTCGGGCAGGGTCCAGAATTTGGCTTGCGATGGCTCGGCAGAGAAGATGGTGTAGGCTTTGCTCTGAACATCCACTGGGCTGGCGCTGGCATTGGGCCGACCATCAGGATTGAAGACCGTGTCGAGACCAGCCAAAAACCTGCCACTGCCGCTCACGGCGTCTGCTCGTTGGCCATACACCGTGATTCGCTCTAAAGTTGAGCTAAAATCTCTGGCGATGATTTCAACGTGCTTGCCGGTGGCATCTATGGCGGTTTTAATCGTCTCTATCTGGCCCTCGAAGATAGTGAGACCGAGGATTGTCGTGTCCGGAGGTGCGCTGTTATAGAGCTGCTGAATGCGAACGGGTCTGCCCATTGCGAATTTTCTCTCGATCTGTTCGGCCGGTATCAATTCTGCGTCTGCGCAGCCGGCAGGGTTGTATGCGAGTTTCGCCCAACTGAATTCGGGCCAGCCACTGCGAACGATTTCTATTGGTTCCAGGTCAGCCGATATTGTCCCATCAACCAGAATGGAAACGCCGGCGCACGGAAGCGCTAATTGTGTTTGGGCTGGTTGAAAGAAGTCGATTGTGTTGAACATTCAAACACCCATGCACTTTCAAATGCTTTGCAGACTGACGATGCTGGCCGCCTTGGGGCTGGGGGCAACAAGCTGAACTCGCAATACCGCTGAAGAACCGTTCTGCGTTCCGCTGCCATCTTCGGCTTTTATGACAAAAAGGTATGTGCCCGTATTTAGTTCGTCTGTTCGAAAGCTGTAGAATTTCGGTTCCTGATAATCGATCTGAGCGAGAGCGTTTTCATAATTAATTTGTTCCGTACCGCCGCTGCCGTAAATCTTGAAGCATACCGGCTCCGATTCCTGCCGAAGGGGGCAATAGAACCAGAGAAGGCTTACTTTGTTTGCGCCTATCTGCTGAGCCTTACGAGCGAAGATATTGTTGGGGCACGGCTCTGCCAAATCACCTTGCGCGTTGATGTATACTCTCGCTGCGGCAGCCAGAGTATGCTCCTGGTAGCCGCAGTTGTTGAACCGGCGGATGACGTAAAAGTATGCGGAATTGCTTCTATGCGGTACGTAGCTCGGAGGCGAGACTGTGCAAGCGTCCTGTGCGGTCACTGCTAATACATTGGCAAAATCTATTTGCTCCACATTGACTCCACGGTAAAGCACGGCGCAGCCATCACGCCGCAGCCAGAACCAACCCATGCTCAGCACGGTGCCGAGCTTAAATGTATTGGCTGTCATGCCGGCGAAGAGTGCTCCTATCAACCAGCCTTTCTCTATGTGCAATGAAGCTTGGAACCACTGGGCAGGATGTGCTGTAGCCAAAATCCCAATTAGATCCGAAGCCGCACCTACCATTCCGGTAAGCAGAATCTCTCCAGAAAGGCTAAGTGAACCGTTGGCAATGCCCTGAGCGGGGATTATTCCTGCGACGGGACGCGTCATTTTCAGAGCGGCTGTACCCGTTGATTGAGCGGACAAGCCTCCGGTCAGGGACACTGTCTGGCCAGCACCGACATACAAGAAGCCCGTACGAGTTGCGGGTTCGAAGACACAGAAAGGCTCGCGATACAGCCAGGCGACTTCTTGGTCGCTCAGGGCGCGATTCCAGATGAATGCGCAGCAAATACGACCGCTTAAGTAGAGGTCCACAACGTTGTTCTGGTGTCTGGCGGCGATGGTGGTGTTGTCCACGGTACTGAAAGGGTTACTGTCGGCGGTATTTGTTCCTTTGTTGCCGCCATCGAGGTAGACGCGTCTGTCCTGCTGTCCTGCCCATACGGCACAGGCATGGTGCCAGGTTGAGGTTGTGTAGCTTCGGCTGGTCTTTGCGTACGCACTGGCGCCATTGACAAATGTATGGCAGATAACATCCGTATCGGCAGGGTCTCGTAGCCAAAGACCGTGATACCTCCCCGCGTCGGTGTCACCGAACAGAACAAGAGCCTGGTTGTTGGTGCTATCCGTCCAGAACCAGCATGCGATTGAAAACGGATAAGCGGTTATTCCGCACAGATCGTTGCGCGTGAGATACTCCTGAGAAGCGTCATTGAACTCCAGGCACCAGCCGTGCTTACCGGCGACTTCCTGCGGCGTACCATTGCCGACTGACACCGTGCGATTGTTGCCGCTGAGATCATGAAAACCGTCTTTCCCACCATTGAACAGCCAGCCGGCAACCAACCGGCGAGTGAGCGGATGGCATCTATGCAATTGTGTTGCTCGTGCCGGTTTCAGAAGGGGCATCAGGTTGCTCCTCGCTCTTCCCCGAAGCTGGGTCTCACCAGGCGACTTGTGATCCGTAGCTCGTTATTTGTTCCTTACGCTGATGTATACCGCCAGGGCTGATATTTTGCGGTTACGGTGATTGTGTCCGTGCTGCCGTCGCGCTTACAATAGAGCTTGAAATGGGCGACGTCCTTAACGATGAACGTTACCTGGTTGGGGTCGGTGTCTTTGTCTACACGGAAACTGAACAGCGCTGTGTCATCATAGTTTGTAGCATCGATGGAAGCTCTGACCTCTACGACTAAGTTATCTGTGGGACTCGCAGCAAAATTCGCATCGACAGTGACGTGAGCGCCTTCGTAGCCGTTCGTCTCCAGGTCAACATCGCTTGACCAGGAGCCGGTGGTGACGCTAACCGCGTCCATGATGGTGGTCTCGGAGCCCCAACTTTTACTTATCGTTGCCATTGTTTACTCTCCTCAATCGAGCGAGACATCCAAATCTCCGGTCGTGAACTTCGCAGTATCTCCGCTGCTGATCGTCTTTGATTGGCTCAGCGCACCGTGGGCGAGCATGTTGCCCGCCGCGGCGGCGTCAAACAGCGCGAAATGCGTGATGGTCCCCCAATTGCCGGTCGCTTCGGCAAACGTGATATCGGCGGCGTTATCCAGAGCGCCACCGGATGCCGCATTCCAGTCGCCGGCGGAGGTCTGTGCCCGTTGGTACCCATTGCCGGTAGGCTCGGCTAGTCCCGATCCGTCGTCGGTGGGACCAGCAGTTGACAAGCCGACATGAATCGTCGGTGGCGTATAGTTGCCTTTCCCGAAGATGTGATCCAAAATTTCATTTTCCCAATAGTCTGAAAAACTACCCATGGTCTCAGCTCCTCAAACTTCGAACATTGAGCAGTCCCCAAATGAGTTCGGGGGCTAAATGCTTGGCGTTCTTGTAATATCCGACTCACTATCGGTCGGAGTGTGCGTCAGGAAAATTGTCTGGCCATCATCGTCATAATAGTCAATGGCACCGGTGGTTTTGTTCTGCATCGCCTTGTTGGCGAGAATCTTGTCCACGGTCATTACTCCCGTACCGGTCCAGATTATCTTTGCACCTGCGACAAGCTCGTCACCATCCGCCGGATTGGCGCCGGCCTGCAAGAACATCTGAATTGTATATCTTCCCGCTGCAATGTCAGCGTCGAAGTCACCAACGTATCGGGCACCGCTTTTGTCCACCAATGGCATGTCGTAGCTATCCGCGTTGTGGCCATCAGTCCCCCAATCCTCAAATGCTGAACCTGCCGGATACCACACCTGACCGGCGTCATTACGGACCACCGCATAAATCGTGTTGCCTGAGGCATAATCTAAATGTATTTCATTGGCCATTCTATCTTTTCCCTCTTCTTATGCTTGCTCGCTCCACGTTCCATTCTTTGCGACTGTCGCCCAATCGCCGTTTGCATCGGCAACCAAGCCAAGGCTGGCCCCTACCGCGCTTGCGGATTTGTATTTCCCGCTGGTTTGGCCACAGTCGTCTCTGATGGTCGCTGAGCCTGGATCGACCCGAAGTTCGTAAGCGGCCTGCACCGCAAAGGTGAATTCTGTTCCCTCGGGTGCGGATGCAGGCAAAGCAAGTGTAACTGTCGCAGTAGCACTCAGGTTGGTATGGACACTTCCAGATTCTGCCGCCGTGAGTGTATCGTCACCGGTGTGTGCCTCGATGGGGCGCTTGATGCCGCCGGCTCCGTACGGCATAACGAAATTGTGGCCGGCCCGGCAATCAGTTATCGACTCGATGTCCCCGCCTGATGTAGTGATTGTCGCCAGGCGAACATGCGGCGTGGTCGTCATGCCGGGGAAGCTGTCGTATTCATCGGTGACAAGGCTGCCCTCAGCATCCAGATAGACATAGATATTCTCCTTCTCATCGGCCAGTGTGTTGCCCGATGAGCCTGGATAGCTTATCAGCTCGGTGCCAAGCCAGAACTTGCCGGGTTTTACGCCGATATCCAACGCGCCCTCGTCAAAGACTCGCAAGTCATTTGCCCGCCGGGTTGCCAGCAATAGTCGATGAAGCAGTTTTCTAAACTGCAGGTAATACGGGGCTGTGCCTGTCGGTATATACTCAACGCCCGTTTCGGCCTCGGATTGGATATTCAACAATTCGTTGTCAGGTGGATACACCTCAGCCATGGTTCGTTCCTCTCTATTTGGCCCCTTGTTCGCCGGGGGTCATTCCACATTCAACACCAATTGATTCACCTGCTTGTCGAACGAAGAGACGGCTACACTCTCTGCCGGTCTCGCTGCTGGTGTCACTGTCACCTGGCGGGTCTCGGCACTGCTGCTTGCGTTCCCGCTCCGATCGAAAATCTTGATACCGAATTTGTAGGCTGCCGCCTCTAACGGCGCGCTCGTCCACTCGAAGATGTCAGCATCAACGCCGAACTCACCGTGGCCAAAGCTTCCCTTGCCGAATCCTATCGCCGCAGTCGCATCGTAACCAAAATCGCTGACGCCAAACATGCTGAGGCCGAAACCCGCCTTGTCCTGCCAGGCCGGCCAAACAAAGATGGGGGAACTGTTAAGCGGCGCATCGTAGTCTATTTGACCCGTGCCATGATCAGAGTAGACCTGCGCGGTTGCTCCGAGTGGCAGATTCTGCTGGCGCAAGATGGAGATTCTCACACGCCCCGTCTGGCTGATCGACGGCTCTATCATACCGCTGAAGTCGATGTGCGCCTGCTCAGATGTAACGGCGAAGACCTGAATTCGCACGGCAGTCTCAAAAGAGCTTGGTACGTGGACGACCATCTGTCTTTGCTGAGTGTCAAGTGTCGCTCCAGCAAATTGGCCATCGACATACACTTGATGCAACTTATCGTCGTGAGATGAATGCCAGCTCACCAGAACGACTCGCGGCGCCGGCACACATTTGCCATGCTCCCAGACGCCGCCGGGAAGTTCAAATGCTCTGACATTTTCTATGTCACTACTGATAAGTGCCATCGTCCTTACGCCCTGAGTTGCTTGTAAACGATCTCATAATCTGCAACCACACCAGCGCCGCTGATTCGCTCGCTGGTGATCCTGAAAACATCCATGCGGAGATTCCCATACTGCTGGCCGCCCTCGACCATAAGCGTATGCGCCCGCCCGTCCATACAGGCTGATATGGCATCGATCTTCTTGTGTAATTCTGTCCGGCTTTTGGCCCTCAGCGTGCCTCTTTGCTTGATTTTTCTGCTGCGTCTACCCAGGTGGATGCTGAGTACACCGTCCAGGCCGGGTACTGCTTTTTCCATCGTCGTGCGCAAAGCTCTGCGGTTCGATTCGCACCTGCTGGTCAAATAGGACTTGTCCGTCTAATGTCGCTGGCATCTGACTTCATCGTCTCCACTAATCACGCATCAGTCTTGCAGATGAACCGTCTTTGACGACATCGGCAACGCCATCTTGGCCGGTGTCGATGCTAAGCCGACATCTCTGCCTGGCCTTCTCAAACAGCTTCTGATAGTACAAAATCTTTTTCCAACAATTTTCCTCATCAGCTTTGCTTGCCAGCATCGCGTACAGGTGCGAAATAACGCCAAAGACCGATGCCCTTTTGAGCACATCCGTATTCAATATAGCCTGCACCTCTATGCTGCTTGCCGGGTTCCCCGGTTTGATGCCGAAGTATTCGGTGAGCTGATAGGCAACTTGGATTGCCTGGGGCGCGAACGTGCCGATACGGTAGGTTATCTCGCTGGCAGCAGGTGGGGCTACAGGCTCATCATCAGAGTTCGCTCGAACAACCGACACGGTTAGCTGCGTTGCCGAATCCACTGCAACTATCTCGTAGCTGCCGTCGAGGAGCCCATCGGCTGACTGTAAGTGGATTACACCGCCGGCCGATACTTGTGCCGCTGCAAAATCCGCGCTGCTGTCGGTAAATGCCGTGCCGCTGAGCTGCCCGTTCGTCCCTGTGGCCAGCACCTGTCCCGGCAAGTGTAACTCGGCAAACAAAATCGGCTCGTACTTGAGAATGTCGGCATCTGTTGAAAAGCTTATCATCTCTTGTCTTCCCCTTGGACATATTAGAGGGCCGGCGAGGCACCCACAGGACAAAACCTCTGGGTGCCGTCGTCACTTTGTTTAGCTTGTGCTTAGATCGCGAATGAGCCCGTGGGCGGCTTCGTTCTTCAGCTCTACAGTGTACTCGCCGATCAGTTCGCCGCACTCGTAGTCACCACTACTGGCCAGAGGCTTGAAGTGGAAGCTTCGCCCCGCCAAAGGCAACACACTAATGCGTGATGAATCCAGAAGCATCGCTGCGTCCTGCGGCAGCCACCGGGTGGTGATGATTCTGCAGACGCCAAAGTCGCTTTCGTAGACGCTCACCATGTTGGTGAATGTGGTATCGGTAGCGGCATACGTCCTACTGTCGGCACAAAAGGCGTTTATCTTTCGCTTCTGGAAGCCGCCCACCACAATGACGTCCACGTTGCCGCTGCTGCTCTCCCAGATCTTCCTGAGTACGTAGTTGATTTTGGCCTCATCAAGGTCGGTGCCGCTTGGAAAGCCGCTGTCACCGGTGTGAAATACATTTGTCGCGAGGTGCTGGACAATGCCTTTCATCGTCCGCCGCACCGAGCCACTTCCCTCCGGAGTACTTGCAGGTCGGCCGCCGTTGATCACAGAGTTCTCAAGGTCACGAATCAGCTCCCGCAGCCGTTCTTGTTTTTGGTAGTCCATTTCATCAGCCAAACCCAACTGGCTGGCAGCCATATCGGTTCCGCTGACCTCCACGGTCGCAGTGAATATCTGCGTGTAGTTGCCGCACCTGGTGCGGTTTGTAAACCTGGCGTTAGGTTTATCCGCCCCTTCCAGAGCTGCATTTCCGAGAATATTAATGACCTGATTGTCGGCCAGGGCTTCCGCAGATGTGCCGGCATAGCCGCGAGTCACGGTCAGTGTGTCACCGTCGATGCCGGTCACAAACATGAGCTCTTCGCTACCCTCGACCTGAATCTGGTCACCTATGCGGAACCGGCTGCCGTTGTCGACTACAAACTCCGTGTCTGCCTCCGGATCGCTATATGTGCTGTCGTTGATTGCATCCTTGTTGGGCAGTAGCTCGTCTTCAAGCCACTCATGGTTCGTGCTCGTCGCTTCTCTCATCGGGTCACCCATGGCGTCCAGCAAGGGCGTTTCATAGGGCGAAATAATCCCGATCAAATCCGATACATCTTCCGCGAGCTCCGGCAAGGTGCTGCCCGCTGAATACGTCGCTTTTCCTGTAAAAGCCATTTCTTCGTTCTCCTTTGAATCCCCCAAAGAATCTGAGGACTGAATACAAGGTTATGCACTATAAGACGTTTCTTCGCAGTTTCAGGTATTCCTGCAAGTCCCTTCGGTTGCCGGTAGTTGCTGCTTTGTTGGCCGCTTTTTCAAGTACTGTTTGCCCGCTCGCCAGTCGATCCTTGGCCGATGCGGTCTTCTTGGAAGCAACCTTTTCCTTGCTGCTGCCGAAGAGATATTGCTTTTGCTGTTTGAGTTGCTCTATGACACCGTCCAGGTCCGTGTTGGCTGCATCGTCGATTCTGGCTTTGGCGATCAAAACGGCTGTTTCCAGGTCGACAGCTCCGGCAGCGGCTAATTTCTGCACCAGTTCCTGTTCAACCTGAACTGTCTTTAGCTGCTCGGATAGTTGGGTTGCCTGGGATTTTGCCTCCGCCAGTTCTTCAGTCAAGGTCTGGACCTGTTTCTCGGCACTCTGTGCCCTTTTTCGATAGCGGATGGATTCGGCTACCGGGACAAGCTTTGCGCTATCACTTTCGCTATGTGCCACTGTGTCTTCTGACAATTCTTCCTGCGTGTCAATCAGGCTCATAATACCTCCCAGATTTCATTGCGGTGCGAACAGGCATCCATCACACAAAGCCTCAATTGCCGCTCGCGGTTTCATAACCCAATTCTTTGAGCACTTGCTCGGTTGGGACCCCCAATTGCTTTTTGAGCTGGGCTTCTTTTAGCTTTTCCATGGTGTTCTCGGGTAGTGGACTGGGAAAGATGACGTCGACTTCCCGGTCTGCTTCGTTGGTTTTGCAGACGCCCGCTCGGTCCAACATCTCCAGGACCATTCTGCAGATCCTTTTGAGCCCCTGGCTGTAGGTGAATCTCTTGCGCTCGTTTTTGGCAAGCGTGCCCATGAGCGTCAATCGCAGCGCCACCGCGCTTGTAAGATTGCCAAGCTTACTTCTCAGGACACCTGCCACCACCGGCGTGACGCCGCTGATCTTATCCATAGCTTCTCTGATCTCTGCGATGTGTGCACTCTCGCTCGGCGCAGCCGCGTCTCCACCAAACTCCTCTATCGTCGCCTCGGGGTTATCCGTATACCACATCCGACCCGGTGCAACGGGCCGGTCCTCAAAGCTCTCTATGCCTTTTCCCAGATACATCTTGAAAGACTGAAAGGTGATCCTGTTTGCCCGGTCGCTGAGTCTGGTGTTCAATTCATCCTGCAGCGGCATCAAGGGCTCAACGTCACTAAGGCCCTCGTAGTAGTACGGCTGGGCGATATTTTGGATGTGAACAACCGGCAAAAATTGCCAGAGCAGCTCGCCTTCGTCAACAAGCTGTTTGTCTTCGTACCGTTGCCACGCGCCCGAGGAGATAATCTCCGTCACGGCCACCACTTGTCTATCGCTGGTGCTGCGCTTAGCCGATGACAACAGTCTTGACAAGAAAGAGTTCCTCTTGTTCAGCGAGTTCTTCCTTAGGTGGAAATGCTGGACGTAGTACCGCATTTGCTTGTAATCGTTCTCATCCAGGATAGGCAGTGCTCTTGGTGCCTCAATCAGTTCCAGCTCGATTGTCTGAGTCAACGTCAGCGCATCTTCAAGTGAGGGTGTAGGGGAGGAGGAGGAAGCGTACTCGGTAACTCGGTCGCCAGGCCTGACGAGACAATCGACGAAACCATAGACACTTCCAAGCACCGCCACATCCTGAAAAAAGCCAACACCGCCGTTAGCCGCGAACAGTGCCTTTATGATGGCTTCAATTTCTGCACGTTTTTGGCTGTCCGGCGATTTGGAAACGAAACCGATGGGCTTTCCGAACAAGAAGTCCACACCTGCATGTATACGCCAGGCGATATCGTTTTCTATCACCACCTCTTTGCGCTGCACATCTCGGAGCGGCTTCGCACCGAATAGACCTGCATGGCCACTGTGCGCCATGCCGGTTATCCGTCCCGGCAGTCCGTATTCCTGCGCTTGCACGTAGCATCGACCGGATTCGGCGACTTTCCTATCGACGGAGCTCAAGGCCGACATGTCATACACAGGGTTCGTGTAATACTCCCACAGCTTGGCAAAGTGTCGCTGAATGTGGGTGGAGTGTTCCTCAACAAGCCACTCAATGTACTCCGGATCGAGTTGCCGGTCGTCGAAAATACGCAGGTCGAAAGCCATACTCTGCTCTCCTTTATCGTGTGGTTCGATCAGCAATTCACGATTCGCGAACCACCAATCCACCAGGCAACTTCTTATTGCCTCCATAATTGGAGCGACCTGCGCTTTCGTGTCGAAAAATGGAGTGATTTTCTCAAAGGTCTTTTAGCTAAGTTATTGATGAAAAAGGATTAGAAAAATTTTCGCAATTCTATGTTTTTGTTTCTAACTACCTGCGCTTTCGTGTCGAAATTCGCCGCCGCGGTTTCTGTCCATGGGCCCTTGGCGCGCTTGGTGTGTAGCCGCGCTTATGGGCATCATTGAGTGGGTTTTCCGGAAAACTCTGGACGCCACCGGTAGTCATTCGTAAAGTAGTCTTATCGAAGAATCTAACATGCAGATTGAGCAGTTGCAGAATTAGACTATGACAGGGAAGTGCAATGCAACGATGGAATGTGGAACCGGTATGTGGCTGCAATTGTACGATGGGACAACTGTCTGGAAGCAAGCACAGTAGATGGGCTTGGCTCGTGGCCATCGTACTGATGGCAGCGCCTTGTTTAGCGGCGGTCAAGTTACCGAAACGGGTCATACCCAAGGGCTTCGGCGTCAACATACATTTCCGGGGCAAGCCCAAGGACTTGGATCTCATTGCAGAAGCAGGATTCCGGTTTATCCGGATGGATCTTTCGTGGGGCGGTATAGAGAGAGAAAAAGGCGTCTATCGCTTCGATAAGATGGGCTACGACGCTCTGACTGAAGGTTGCTGTGAGCGAGGCATACGCATTCTCTATATCCTGGACTACAGTAACCGGCTGTATGAATCGGACAGATCCGTCCAGACGCCGGAGGGTCGAAAGGCATTCGCCGCCTTCGCTGAGGCTGCTGCGAGCAGGTACGCAGGCAAGGCAGTCCTCTGGGAGATTTGGAATGAGCCGAATCTCAAGCATTTCTGGAGTCCTCAGCCAAGTGTGAGCGATTACTGCAAGCTCGTTGAGCAGACCGCGCCACGCATCCGCAAGGCTGACCCGACCGGCCTGGTGGTGGCCCCGGCGACTTCGGGCATACCTCTGGATTGGCTGCAGGCGTGCTTCGAGAGGGGCTTGCTCAGACACATTGATGTGCTCAGTGTTCATCCGTACCGCTCAAAGCCCCCGGAGACCGTCGTCGCTGACTATGCTGCTTTGCGGGAACTTATAGGACGTTACGGCCCAGATGGAAACAAGATCCCCATCATTTCGGGCGAATGGGGTTACTCTAACGTCAACTGGGACAAGACCCGCCTCTCCGATGGGCAACAGGCCGAGTATCTGGTGCGCATGTTCCTGACCAATCTTTCACAGGAGATCCCCATAAGTATTTGGTACGACTGGTGCAATGACGGCACCAATCCGAACGAAAGAGAGCACAATTTCGGCACGGTAACGCACGAGTTGGAGCCGAAAGAAGCGTATCTTGCTGCCAAAACTCTCAGCACAACGCTGAACGGCTATCGCTTCGAACAGCGGGTTCCACTGGATAACGAACAGGATGTTGCTCTGCTGTTCGTCAAGGATGACCAGAAGGCCTTAGTTGTTTGGACGATGCAAGGAAAGCATGAGACGGCCTTACCTTTTGATCCAAGAAAAGCACGGATCGTGGATATGTTCGGGCGTGAGCTGATCATTTCTTGGAAGACCGAGCCGGTCACACTGCAGATAACCCCAAGCCCGAAATTTCTGCTTTTGCAGCCTAAGCAGTTGCGGCTGTAGACACAGGATTAGCATTTTGGCGCACTACCCTGGCCGGAGCGATAATATCGTGCTAAACTGGGATACTTGGGTGGTTTGCCGACGCCCGAAGCTGCGAGTCATAGTTCGCGGGTCTGCAGTAGTTCTATGATTTCTGCTTTTGAGGGCAGCGCTTCGATGGAGCCGAACTTGGTGCAGGCCAGCGCCCCCGCCGCAGAGGCAAATCTCACTGCCCGACGAATGTCATCTCTTACTGCACAAGACGCGGCCAGTGCGCCTGCAAAAGCGTCCCCTCTGCATGTCTGATCCACCAGTTCGACCTCAAAAGCCGGAATATGGTCGGCCCCTGTGCGATCAACGACCATGCAGCCGCGCTTCCCCATAGTAATTATTGCACAGCGGCAGCCCCGTGCCACCAAGTCCGAACCGATCAATTTTGCGGTGTGAATATTTGCCGCCGATGTGTCCGTAATCTCGGCAGCCTCAAAGAGGTTGGGGATGAGGATATCGGCAGAAAAGTATTCCATGGGCAAATCGCTGTTTTCTCGTCCCACATGCTCCATCGGTCTTGCCGGGTTCAGAATAGCCCGGATGCCATGCAGTTCTGCACAGCGCAAAGCGGTAACAATCGCTTCCTGGGGCAATTGGCCGTGGATAAGAACACCTTGGGCTTCGGAGATGACCTGCTCAGCGGTTTCGATGTCCCGGGATTGCAGCGCACTATTCGCGCCGGCGTAGATGCAACTTCGATTCTCGCCGTCGGCGTTTACCAGTGTAACAACTACACCGGTGTTCTTGGCCTGAGCGGTGTAGACAAAGTCGGTATTGACATCGAATTCGGTCAATCCGGCTTTGGCCATTTGGCCAAATGAATCGTTGCCGATTTTGCTGATAAGGTGTACCTGACAGCCACAAAGGGCGGCTTGCACAGCTTGATTCGGTCCGGGACCTGTGGCCGAATAGGACAGTGCAGAGCCGGTGACGCACTGGCCGGCGGAGGGGACTTCATTGCACCTTATGGCCATGTCCACATAGGTGCCGCCGATCACAACCACCCTAGGAACTCTTGCCGGCATTGCGGTCCTTACCCCGCAGCGTCGCTCTGGCCCCGACGCCCGAAGCCCAGCGAGCATCTCTGGCTCAATTGGCACGGAGTTGGAATTCTTGTGGGTTCCCGCCTTGCGGGGACCCTCAGAAAGGTAGTATAGTGTAATCACCGTTAAATGCAAAAGTTTTTCACAGAGATGTATGACTTGGATGACACTATCGTTGCGGTCAGTTCCCCAAGCGGTGCAGGCAGGGCCATCGTTCGTATTACCGGCCCGGCCACGGTCGAAATCTGTCGGCAGGTTTTCACCCCGTCGGTGAAGCAGCCAACAAATCATGTGCTGCGGGGCCGGGTGGTGGTGGATAAAGGGCTCCAGATCGATGCCATACTGTACATTTTCTTCGGACCGCGCTCCTACACCGGCGATGATGTTGCCGAAATCCACATGCAGAGCTGTGCAGCCGTGACGGGGGCGCTTATGGACACTTTGTTTGCGCAAGGCCTGCGGATGGCTGGTCCGGGCGAATTCACGGCGCGAGCTTATATGAATGGCAAGATTGATTTGGCCCAAGCCGAGGCGGTCAATGAGGTGGTGATCAGTTCCAATACCTGCCAGCTTGCAGCGGCAGAAAAACTGCTGAGCGGCCAACTCGCTGAGCTAACCACCAAAGTACGTTCCGCCATAATGGACTGTCTGAGTCTCATCGAGGCCGGGATCGATTTTAGCCAAGAAGATATCGAACTTATCTGCCCACAAGACATGATTGAAAAACTGGAGGGCATAAAGGGCGAGCTTGAACAGTTACTGGCCGGCAGCATACATTATGAGACAATCGTTGATTTGCCAGCGGTCGGCATCGCAGGCGCTCCCAATGCCGGAAAGAGCAGTTTGCTGAACAAGCTGCTCGGCAGTAAAAGAAGCATTGTTTCCAGCCGGCACAAGACGACGCGAGATGTACTGACTGGCGTGCTCACGTTAGCCCATTGCAGGTGCCTTCTATTCGATTGTGCCGGCTTGGTCGATAGAACTGATGGTATCCTGGATGAGCTGGCCCAGCAAGCAGCAATTGAGGCCCTACGAAACAGTTCTCTGGTACTGTTCTGCGTGGATATAGCGAAGGGCGATTGGGTCCAAGATCTTACCATACGCCAAATGATAGGGGGGGCCTGGCTCCACGAGGAGAATTCGAGATTTCCGCGAAGCCGGTGGGGCAAGCCCCACCCTACTGTCTTAGCCCTGGCCACGAAGGCGGATTTACTAAGCGAACAAGCGTTGCTTGAACGTCTTGCCAAATTGCAGAAGCAATTCGGCGTTGAGTTTTTGGCCACTTCTGCAAAGACCGGCACCGGCCTGGATCAATTGCAGAGTATGCTCGATAGGAAAATCATCGAGCTGGCCGGAAGCTCTTTAGCTTTCACCGAAGCTGCTGCCGGCTCCGTAGGGCTCACTGCGCGGCACAAACAGGCTGTTACCGAGGCCATCCGGCACATAACCGAGTCCGCCAGTGAGTTGAAAGCCGGCAATGAAGAGATCACGGCAATGATGTTGCGGGCCGCTTACCAATGTGTTTGTGACATTGAGCAGCAACACGTGGATGAACAGGTCCTGGATGCGATTTTCTCTCACTTCTGCATAGGCAAATAGGAAGCCTGTCTTCTGTGCCGGTGTCCTGATGCCGGCTGTGATTGGGACCCCGTCCGGCGGGAAGCTTGTTCTTACTCTCGGTCTTCCTTGCGGCGTCTTCTTTTGCCCAGTAGCACAATGTCCCGCAGGCCCTCTATCCGCTTCGCCGCCATCCATCTTTTCTCAAAATTTGGATCCTGCACTATCTGTGCGATTGCCGACAGGCAAAACAAATGAAAGTTGCGCTCATCCTTTGTGCCGACGATGACAAAAACTGCCTGGACCTTGGGCCGGGCTGGCCTCGCCGCGTCGGTCGGCGACCGGCCAGGACCCGCAGACCGCCCGAAAAACACGCCCTCTTTACAGCGAGCCATGAGAATACCGAAGGTATGCTGGCCTTCGATAACGACGTGCGGTATGGCCAAAGTCGGCGTCAAAACCGTGCTGCTCTGTTTTTCTCTGTCCAGCAGCGATTGGAGCAACGCTTCCGGTTCGGTGTACAGTCGCGGCGCCATTGCATCGGCGACCAACTTGAAAAAGTCCTCCATCTGTAAGGCGTGTTCGATGTCCAAGACGGGGCAGCTTTCAATGATATGATCGAACCTGTCTTTAACGATCTGGTCCCTTTCTGTGATTATCTCTCGCAGCTCTGCTTCCAGGGAATACGTGGTAAGCTCTCTGGCGGTGACTCGTTCAACCAAATGCAGCAGTGCGTATTCTCTATTGACTCTGATTCGGCCATAAAACCAGTATACGAACAGCCCGCCGAGAACGAGGACGAGACTGGCCAGATGCGCTTCCTTGCCCATCCCAAGTATCAGTAAGGTAAAGCCGATGATGCCGATGATTTGCAGCCAGGGATACAACGGCGCTCGAAATTCTGGTTGGTAATTCTGCAGCCGGCTCTCTCTAAGGATGATTACAGATACGCAAGACAAAAGGTTGGTGAGAATGAGAACGACGGAAGCGGCTTCTACGAGTATCTTGAGCTCCAGGAACAGAGCTGCGATGATGAAGCCACCTGTCAGTATCAACGAGTGGTGAGGGGTGCGGAATCTTGCGTTTACTCTTCCGATGAATTGAGGTAGCAAACCATCGTGACTGAGGGGTACAAGAGACCTCGCTGCGGTCATGATGCCCGCATTGGCCGTTGAAAGAAATGCCAGAATAGCAGCAACAGCCAACACAAGCTTGCCGGGCAGGCCCATGAAGACTTCCGCAGCATCCGAAATAGGAGTCAGTGACCGGCTTAGTTTGGCTCCATCGAGCACACCGGCAGTCACCAGAACCATCAGGCTGTAGAAGATACTGACCACCAAAAGCGAAAGAATCATTCCCATGGGGATGTTTCGAGCAGGATTCCTAATTTCTTCCGCGACGCTGGCGATCTTCAGTATGCCCGCGTATGATACGAAGACAAAACCGGTAGTGAAGAAGATTGCCGCTGCCCCATGGGGGGCAAACGGTTCGAGGTTCGAGATATTGACTTTAGGCAGACCCAGGGTGACGTACACGAGCATGAGCACAAAGAGCCCTACTACCAGCACCGCTTGTGTCCTACCTGCCTGCCTAATGCCGACCAGATTGATAACAAGAAAGAGCAGACAAAAGGCTACCGCAATAATGTGTATGTCAACGTCTACGATAAGCACGGTGAAAATCGACATGCCCACCAAGGCAAAAGCACTTTTCATGGAAAGAGAAAACCAGCTCAGCAATCCCGCGACCGTCCCCACAGCCGGCCCCATACTGCGAATGATCGTAAAGCAGTCTCCGCCGGCTTTAGGCATCGCTGTAGTCATCTCGGCAATGCTGAGCATCCCGGGCAGTGATAGAAGCCCGGCCAGAAGGTAGCAGACAATGACCGACGGGCCTGCTCTGGCGTACGCAAGTCCCGGCAGGATGAACAGGCCCGAACTGATCATGGCACCGGATGCAATGCAAAACACATCCAGCAAATTGAGTTCCTGCCTTAACTTCATGCTTGCCTCAGTCTTGCCTGAACTTTTCCCCAACCCGCAACGAAGCCAACCAGAACGGCGGATTAAGCAACTTGAAAAGACCAATGGGCCCTAACAAGCTGGATGTCGGTGCGGGGTCAGTTTGCGAGATGATACTGTTTGCAGCAAAGATTGGCAAGAATTGTGTTTGCCGACAAGGTAGCCTCGGCCATTCACAAGCTATGAACCCAGGGGCCTGCGAATGTAGCGGCGTACACAAAGAAACCGGAGCAAGCAGTGGATTTTCGAGCTCGTCCTCATTTTCAGCCTCAAAATCCTCAATCTGACTCGCCCCGGCTCTTCACGAATTTCACAGTCGACGGTAAGCTTAGGATTCTACTGTTCGTCTTTGGCTTCGAACTCTGCATCGATCACATCTTCGCCGCCTTTGCGCTTGACCTCGCCTTCGGGCGGCGGGGCTTGCGGACCGGGCCCGGCCTGGGTTGCCTGCTTTTTCGCTGCCTCTTCGTATAGAGCCTTGCCCAGTTCCTGCGTAGCTGTATTAAGATTCTCGATAGCTTTTCTTATCGCATCAGCACTGTCGCCCTTCATGGCCTCTTTCAAGTTGTTCATAGCACTCTCGATCTTGCCGCGGGTGTCACCGGAGACCTTGTCACCATGTTCCTTAAGCGTTTTCTCCGTCCCATAGATCAGTTGATCAGCCTGGTTCTTCAGGTCGACAACCTCTCTTCTCCGCTTATCCTCTTCAGCATGGGACTCCGCTTCCTTCGTCATTCTCTCAATCTCTTGTTCGCTCAATCCCGAACTGGATTTGATCTCGATCGATTGCTGCTTGCCCGTGCCCAAGTCTTTCGCTGAGACGTGTAAGATGCCATTGGCGTCAATGTCAAAGGAGACTTCAATTTGCGGCATCCCCCGTGGCGCCGGTGGGATATCGGTAAGCTGGAACCTGCCCAAGGTGCGGTTGTCTTTAGCGAACTCTCTCTCGCCTTGAAGAACGTGGATATCAACGGTGGTCTGGTTGTCCGCGGCGGTGGAGAATATTTCCTTTTTGTTCGTTGGGATGGTCGTGTTTTTCTCAATCAGCTTTGTCATGACGCCGCCCAGTGTTTCCACACCCAGAGACAACGGAGTGACATCCAGCAGCAAAATATCTTTTACGCCGGGCTCACCGGCCAGAACTGCTCCTTGTATCGCCGCACCAAGTGCAACGACCTCATCCGGGTTTATTCCCTTGGTCGGTTCCTTACCGAAGATGTTGTTTACGATTTCCTGCACTTTCGGGATTCTCGTCGAGCCTCCCACGAGCAGTATTTCATCTACATCGTTGGCTGAGAGCTTCGCGTCCTGTAGCGCCGTGTTGCATGGCTGTTTGAGTCTTTCCAAAATGGGCTCGACCAGCGCCTCAAATTTGCTGCGGGTAATGGATATCTGCAGATGCTTCGGGCCGCTGGCATCAGCCGTGATAAACGGCAAATTAACGGTGGTCTCGACCTGGCTGCTAAGCTCGCATTTGGCCTTCTCCGCACCTTCTTTTAGCCGTTGATGGGCCATCGCATCTTTGCGCAGATCGATTCCTTCCCTCTTTTTGAATTCATCGGCTAAATAGTGAATCAACGCCTCATCCAGGTCATCACCGCCGAGATGCGTGTCACCATTTGTGCTCAGGACCTCTACCACGTCATCGCCGATATCCAGGATGGATATGTCGAACGTGCCGCCGCCGAAATCAAACACGGCGACCTTTTCGTTCTTTTTCTTTTCCAAGCCGTATGCCAGTGCCGCAGCGGTCGGCTCGTTGATGATCCTCTCGACCTTCAGACCCGCTATGGCGCCAGCGTCTTTGGTTGCCTGACGCTGTGAATCATTGAAGTAGGCGGGTACGGTGATAACAGCGCTGGTCACTTGCTCACCGAGGTAATCCTCGGCGGTCTTCTTGAGGTCCTGCAGAACCATTGCCGAAAGCTCGGGCGGAGTATATTGCTTGCCCCGTACTTCCACCTTGACCAGCTCCTCCGGTCCGCCTACGATCTCATACGGGACCATTTTCTCTTCTGCTTTGACTTCGCTGTGTCGCCTTCCCATGAACCGCTTTATCGAGAACACCGTGTTTTCCGGATTGGTTACCTGCTGGTGTTTGGCGATTTGGCCGACTAATCTCTCTCCTTTGTCGGTGAAGCCGACCACAGACGGCGTCAGACGGGAGCCTGAAGCATTGATCAACACCTTGGGCGCTGAGCCTTCCATGATCGCCACCACGGAGTTCGTCGTGCCTAAATCTATCCCAATGATTTTAGCCATGATTATGTCCTTTCGTCTCTACTGCTCACCACTCGCACATCTCCAAGATAACACTGCAAATGTGAAACAATATAATCAGTCATTTGTGTAAAAAAGTGTGCAAACGACGTGCCAATACGGGGTATCAGCGAGTCCACACCGCCTGACAGGCAGAATATCCCGATTCGTGCCATGTGGCGGTCGGTGTCTCGGCCGAGTCTGGACAGACCATTGTGCCATTTTGGCAGACGGTCTTGGCCTGAGAGCTACAGTGATGCAAAACGCCGGTGTTCTGTCTCTGGGTCGTCGCGCGGCCTCGTAACTACTGCTCACCTTGGACCAGCGTGGATCGAATGATTTTTGCCCGTAGTGCGTCTCTGCGTGCGGAATCCAGAGACTTTCCATGGTTTAGCTGCAGGTGGGCGGGCAACGTCAACATAAACAATCGGTTTATAGTAACAATGGAAAGACCTTTTCCCCCGTCCACCTTTTCCCTGAGCTTGCAAAGCCTTTGGATTGCCGGGGTGGATGCTCCCATATGCTCGTGCATATTGATGCCCAATCGTAAATGGCTCAATAGGAAAAGAGCCTCCTGCGAGCTTATCAGGTGGGCACTCTGCAATAGCGCCATGGCCCGAGAGATCTTGTCGTCTAGGGTCTCGGCTTGCTTGGACAACAGATGATTTCTGGCGGCGTTTTCATATTCTACTATTTCAGGAATGATCTTGTTCTCAAACTGCGAGACAATCTCTGACTCGGACATACCGAGAGTGACCTGGTTGGAGAGTTGATACAAATCGCTCGCTGCTTCTGTGCCTTCACCGAAGAGCCCGCGGACAGCCAGGTTCATGTCCTTTGCAGCATCAAAGAATTTTTCTATTTGCTCGGTCATCTTCAGAGCAGGCAGGTGCAGCATCACCGAAACCCGTATTCCCGTGCCCAGATTCGTGGGGCAAGCTGTCAAATAACCGAAGCGGGGGCTAAAAGCATAGTCGGCTTTGCTCTCTATCATATCGTCGATATGGCTTATCTGTTCGGCACATCGAGAAAGCTGGCAGCCCGCTTTTAGCACCTGGATTCGAAGATGATCCTCTTCGTTAATCATGGCAGTGAAAAACTCCCGCCTGGCTATGACCACTCCTCGCGGACCTTTACCCAGGGCCAGGTGCCGACTGATTAGATGCCGCTCGACCAGAAAGTTCCTGTTAAGATCCGACGCCTTATCTACGCTGATGTAAAAAACCTGGTCGCCAAGGTCCAGCGACATGATAACATCTTTCAGTTTCTCTAAGATGGCCGATTTCTCCGCCGTAGAACAATGGCTGAGAAACTTGTGGCCGGCCAAATTTCTGGCCAAGCGGATGCGCGAGGATATGACCACGTCGGATAAGGGCCCGGAACCACTAAACCACTCGTTAATGTCACTGCTGATATCACTCAACTTCATACTTGCTGTCTCGCTACTATATTTGCGGTCGCAGCGCACAGGTCGGTAGCCAGCTTACTCCAATTGATCAAGCTTGTCCCGCAGTTTGGCCGCCAGTTCATAGTTCTCCTTTTGCACCGCAGCTTTCAGTTGCTCACGCAAACTTGCCCGCTCCATATCCTTTTTTGTGTCGCGGGGTGTTTTTGCCGGGACTTTACCGCAGTGTGTTGTTTTACCGTCTTGCGCTTTTTCAATTAGTGGTAGAAGTGTTTTCTCGAAGATCTCATAATCATGTGGGCAGCCCAAAACCCCCTGTTTGCGGAATTGATCCAACGTGAAGCCACAGTTTGGACACTTAGTTTGGTGCTCCGACGGCCCGAACAGCTCATCGTCCGCCGGTTGCGCTGCCAGTAGGCCGCTAAGCAATTCGTTAATTGAGATTTGCGTCTTGGCCGCTATGCCCTGCTCGACAGCGCATTGCTCGCACAGGTGCATCTCCATGCGAACGCCCTCGTGAATCTCGGTTAAGTGAATTGTTGCCGCCTTTTTCTTACAAATCTGACACTGCATAAGAGTCTCGCACCTTAAACTTACGCTTTCCACCTGCGCTTGAGTACGTTTTCGGCCGGTGAATTGTTCCGCGCAAAACGGCCGTCCCGACTCTTCGCCACTTTCTTTCTCATCGTTATCCACTCGTAGCTGCGTGCTCCCTCAGGCGTTTTTGCAGTCGTTCTTGAATGGCCTCCGGTATCAGATTGGAAAGATTCCCGCCCAAAGAAGCAACTTCACGAATCAAAGTGGAACTGGTAAAGCCGTATTGTTCACTGGTCATCACGAATATTGTCTCTATCCCCGCGACCGCCCGATTGATCATGGCAAGCTGGAACTCGTACTGAACATCGGTAAGACTGCGCAGACCCCGCAAAATCACGTCCGCCTTTCTCTTGGCCACGTACTCTACCGTCAGCCCATCGTAGCTTTCCACGGAGACACCGGGCATGTCAGCGATAAGCTGAGTAATCATCTCTACCCGTTCTTCAGGAGTGAAAAGCTGGTTTTTGACCGGGCTTCGGCCGACCGCAATGATCAACTCGTCAAACAGGGCAATTGCCCGGTTGACGACATCCAGGTGTCCGTTCGTAATCGGGTCGAACGAACCTGGAAAAACCGCTCTGACAAACTTCCTGGTCATAATCTTCACTTCCCCCGACAACACCATGCCGGCAGCAAGGTACATCATACACGACTGAGAATCATTTATCAATTATCATTTCCGACCCACTGGTTCAGCCAGCCAAGTACCGTTTCATGCCAGAGAATGGAGTTGTTCGGCTTGAGGACCCAGTGATTTTCATCCGGAAAATAGAGCAATTTGCTGGGTATTCCCAGGCGCTGAAGCGCGTTGAACGTGCCCAGGCCTTGGGTTACCGGCACCCTATAATCCAATTGCCCGTGGATAACCAGCATAGGCGTCTTCCAGTTCTCCACGAAATTCACCGGGTTGTGTTTTTCGTAGCCGGTCGGATTTTCCCAGGGCGTGCCCATGTGATCCCATTCGGGAAACCACAATTCTTCCGTGTCAAAATAGGACATGCGCTCATCAATGCTCCCATCGTGATTGACCAGACAGCGGAAGCGGTCCGGCCATTTTCCTGCGATCCAGTTTATCATGTACCCGCCGAAGGAAGCGCCCAGAGCAGCGACCTTATCGCCATCCATCCATGGATAGCGTCTAAGTGCCGCTTCTAGGCCTTTCTGCAGGTCTACCAGCGGCTTACCGCCCCAATCATCGCGGATTGAATCACAAAATGCCTGTCCGTAACCGACAGAGCCATGGAAGTCCACCATTACCGCTGCGTAACCCGCCCCGGCGTAAACCTGCGGGTTCCAGCGATAGTGGAAAGTATTGCCGAACGAACCTTGCGGGCCGCCATGGATCAGAAAAGCCACCGGGTACTTGTTGCTTGCGTTAAAGTCCGCCAGCTTGACCACATAGCAGTACACTGTTTCGTTATTCCAGCCCACAAAGCGAAACTGCTCGTACTCGCCCATACGGGCTGCAGCGATTTTCTCTACGTTCATACGGGTAAGCTGACTGACGCTGCTGCCATCAGCCTTGATTGAGAACAGTTCGGTTGGTGAGCGCAGATTGCTCAAGCCATAAAAAATACGTCCATCGGTGACGCCGAGTGAACGCACATATCCTGGCGTTACCAGGGTACGAACACCACCGGTTTTTGCGTCGATAGCGAATAGTGACCTCTGCCCCAGGTTCGCTGCGGTTGCATAGATGATTCCACCGTCAACTGACCAGCAGAACACAGAGGGGCTACGATCCCAGCTCTCAGTCAATACACGCTTATCGCCACTGGGCCAGTCTTGCAGGACAATGCGGAAGCGGTCGGATTCATAACCGGGCCGGGCCATTGCTAAATAGGCCAGGGTCTTGCCATCCGGTGAAAAAACCGGATGAGTGTCCCAGGCGTTGTTTTGCTCCGTAAGACATTTGGGCGGTTCCGAGCCATCCACCGTTGCCAAGTAGAGGTCAAAATCTGTGGACCACGCCTCTTTCCTGCCGACGTTCCGCGCTGTGAAGATGATGCTCCCGCTGTCGGGAGTAAATGTGATTTCTTCCGGACCTCCAAATGGTTGAGAGGGTGTGTCGGCGTCCATATTGGGCATAACATCGACCAGGTCACCCTCACCTAAGGACATTACAAAAAGATGCGAGCGTCTGCCATCCTTCCAGGTATCCCAATGCCGAACAAATAGGCTCTCATAGACTCGGCCGCTGGTCTTTCTCTGCTCGATCTGCTCGAGTTTCTCCTTTGTTTGGTTGGGGTCGCAACCCGGAAAGACACTCGCGGTGAACGCTATATACTTTCCATTCGGCGAAATAACGAGATTTCCAACATCCAGGGGCTGTTCCGTGATTTGCTGCGCTTCGCCTCCATCGATTCGGATATGCCAAACCTGCACAGAGCCGGAACGCTTGGATAGAAAGTAGATCGTCTTGCTGTCCGGTGCCCAGCGGCCGTTTAGATCGCTTTCGGGATCGGACGTCAGTCGATGCAAGCGGGACCCATCCGTGGTGACCAGCCAAAGGTCCGCTCGCAGCCGGTCCGCTTCGAGGTCTACCTTGTGTACCACAAAGACAATCCATTTGCCGTCTGGCGAGACTTGAGGATCGGATATTCGGTCCATCGCCAGCATATCGTCAACAGAAAATGCATGCATCTCGGCCGGTCCTTGGCCTTCGCTTAATGACAAGGCGGAGGCGGATTGCGCGGCAAGAGTTGCTGACAGGACCAGAGCGACCAACTTCGTCATTTTTGCCTCCTTTGCTCTACCCGCGGGAAGATACGGCACGGTCAATTTGTCAGTTGCGAGTGCGTTTCTTTTTCTGATTCCTTTGTGTTTTCTGCCTGCAACTTGATCGGAATATCGAGCCAGAATGTAGAGCCTTCATCGACCTTGCTTTCCAGGCCGATGTTACCTGCGAGCATATCCGCCAGTTCTTTGCTTATGGCCAGTCCCAGCCCACTGCCCGTAGTTTCTCTGGTGATAGAACCGTCAACCCGACGGAATTTCTCAAAGATTTTTTCCTTGTCGGCCTGGGCGATGCCGCAGCCGGTGTCACTGACCGAGATCCGCACAATTCGCTCTTCACCTGATGCCTGTGATTCGCGGTTCACCGTCTGGGATTCGGTCAGCGATGGTGCCGGAGCGAAGCCTGCTCGGATTTCTATTCTGCCTCTTGGGGGCGTAAACTTAACGGCATTACTCAAGAAGTTGTACAGTATCTGTTGTACCTTACCGGCATCGGTCAAGATTGTCGGCAGACGAGCATCAGTATTGAGCTTGACCTTGATTTTCTTTTTTCTTGTCATAAGTGAAAAGGAGGCTGTCAATCTCTTGCAGAGGTCCGGCATGGACACTTCCTCGAGATGCAATTGGACTTTTCCCGCCCTCGTTTTAGCCAGGTCGAGTAGGTCGTTGATCATGCTTAAGAGTCTGTTTCCGCTCGTAATGATATTCTCTGTGTACCTTTGCCCTTTGTCGGATTTTAGCAGCCGAGGCTTGTCGCGAAGAACCTGGGCAAAGCCCAGAATAGTATTCAGCGGTGTCCTGAATTCATGAGACATATTGGCAAAGAACTCGCTCTTTGCCTTGTTGGCCTTAAACAGCTCAATATTTCGCTCCGAGAGTTCAGCGATTTTCGCATCGAGTTGTTTGTTTGCCTGGCGGAGCTTGTCCTGCATGGCCTGGAGTCTGTCCAGCATATGATTGAATGCATCAGCGAGCTTTTCGTATTCATCCCCCGTTCTTATAGAGCTTCGTATGTCCAGATTGCCCTCGGCCACGTTGTTTGCAATTGCCCGCAGTTGCCGAATAGGCCGAAGGATCACCCGCTGAGTAATCAGATAGAACGCCACGATCGCCCCGGTGCCTGCTATGAGCCCGGCTGCGATGATCCAAACCCAATTCAGAAGAACCGTCTTGCTGATATCGCCGACCGGATGCTCGATGACCGCGGCTCCTATCGGCTCATTTCTTGAGAAGGCACTGGCGGAGCCTTGCGGATTGTGGCAACTCAAGCACGTGTCCGTTGCCTTGAAGATCCTTACGTAGTTGCTGACCACGACACCTTCGCGCTTTTCGAAACTGATTCGATCAACCCTACTGATTGGAGTCCGGCTTGCACCGAGGCTGCTCTCGGCCGGTTCATCTTCCAACGTCTCGATCATGTCCCGCTGTTTGCTGCTCAGTTGTTGTAACTGCTCTGCCAATTGCTCTTTGTCCTTGGTATCAGCGGAGGAGCTGAAGCGGATCCAGCGCACGTCGGGCTCATTCGGGTCGCGGACTTGACCGGTAGTATCCAATGGAGCCAAGGCCATTGCAGCGCCGGCGGAAGAGCCACCCGGCCCAACTGCCTTAAGCTGAAAATGGTTTCTGAACAGGAGCGTCTCGGCCTTTGCGCGCTCCATATCGAGATAGTCCTTTTTGGTCAACTGACTCATCCAGACATACGGCAAGACAAGTGCGAGAGCCAGCGTGAAGACCACAGCCAGACCAAATGTGAGCTGACACTTTTTTGCCAGCGAAAGAGGCCATAATCCCAGCAGCTTCAACAGCCTCCGCAGGAAGCGATGGATGTAGAATCGTATGATTCGCCTCACGTGGCACCTGTGAAAAATACAAAGATTAACACCGAAAAATGACGACTGCCGAACTTAGCACTGCCTCGCTCACTAATTAGAACTCTGTCTTCTCTCATCTGAGCGGTCCTCATCGCCGCGCATCTGCACGAGCTCCGCCCGCAACCGGGGCAGGGCCTGCGGGTAATTCTTCTTGACGAAATCAATCAATTTCTCTCTGACTTCACAGCGCAAGGACCACGCAACGGACGCATCCGCAGCACTCATCAATGCCCTCAGCTCAACGGTGTGCTCCGAAGTATTCGTTACCTGTAGGACGCACACTTTGCCGTCCCAATGCTCTGAGTCTTTCAAGATGTGCTGCAATTGCTCTCTAATGGCGTCGATGGGCACTGTGTAATCTACATAAAGGTACACCGTTCCTAATATATCCGCCGTCACGCGGGTCCAATTCTGGAAGGGCCTTTCGATAAAGTATGTTATCGGGACGATCAACCGCCGCAAGTCCCAAATTCTAACCACGACATACGTTAGAGTTATTTCCTCAATTCGTCCCCACTCACTCTCTACGATCACCACATCGTCCACACGGATGGGCTGGGTGAAGGCAATTTGCAGCCCGGCTATCAGTGTCCCTATCGTCCGCTGAGCCGCCAGACCCACTACGATGCCGATGATTCCGGCCGATGCCAGGATGGTCGTGCCGAGCTGCCGCACTTTGGGAAAGGTCATCAGCATACTGGCCAGCGCAATAGTACCGACGACCAGAACGATGATTCGCTTCAGGACCCGCAGTTGCGTATGGATCTTACGGGCTCGCAGGTTGTCCCTCACTCCCACCTGGAAACGCTCAGCAACGTAGTCCTCCAGCACATACACGGCTTTGATTAGCAGCCAGGCAACCAAAGCTATCAAGACCAGGCTCACAAGGTGATTTAGCCATGCCAGTTGCTCTTCTTGCAGTATCCCGGTCAAAGCCACCCGCATGGCGAAGGCCACAATCGTCCACTGTAACGGCCGGTAGCAGTGCGTTACCAGCGAGTTATCGATAGCACTTCCTGTGCGTCGGGCAAGATTTCGGAACATCTTGTAGAGCAAAAAATGCCCCAACAGCCCTATCAACACAGGTATGCCAACCGGCCAGACTAAGGCTCGCAAGTATTCAATAAGTACTGACATTTAATCACGCACACACATCACTTCGTATTTGATTTTACTTGCTGGAACACGGATGGTAGGGCACGCCCCACCTACCGCGCGCGGCCACCGCATGCACAGAACACCCATCCCTGCTACTTTTCGCCGAGCGCCGCATCCGGGCCTTGACCTGCCGCGGGCTCGGCAGACTGCTCAACCGCACGCAGGTGCCGTTGTGTCCTCAAATTCAATTCTTCGAGCTGTTTCGGGTCCACCTCGCTCGGCGCATCGGTCAAAAGACATTGTCCCCGCTGCGTTTTCGGGAACGCTATCACGTCTCGGATATTGTCGGTTCCGGTAAGTAGCATGATGACTCTGTCCAGCCCGATGGCTATTCCACCGTGTGGCGGCGCACCGTATTCTAACGCCCTCAGGAAAAAACCGAATCTTTGCTCTGCCTGCTCCTTCGATATGTTCAGCAGCTCAAAGACCTTGCGCTGGAGTTTTGGGTCGTGGATACGAATACTGCCGCCGCCAATCTCCGAGCCGTTTACCACGATATCGTACGCCTGGGAGCAGGCGCCGGCGGGATCCGTTTCCAGTTTGTCCACATCCTCATATATTGGGGCGGTAAATGGATGGTGCAGCGAATCGTACCGTTTCTGCTCTTCGTTCCACTCGAACAGCGGAAAGCCCACCACCCAGACAAACTCAAAACGGTTCCGCTCGTAGAGCTTCAGGTCCCGCCCGAGCTTGCACCGCAAGGGAGCAAGGGCCTTGTTGGCGGCCTGCTCTTTATCCGCAACCAACAAAAGCATGCCGCCATCGTTGGCTTCAAAGCGCTGGATGATCTCCTGCTGCTGCTGCGGGCTGAAAAACTTTGCGACGCCGCCGGCCAGCGCGAGACCATCATCTTGCTTTTTGATTTTGGACCACGCCAATCCTTTTGCGCCATAGTCAGCCACAAAATTGGTGAGCGTTCTCTCGATATCACTTCTGGAGTAGTTCTCTCCGGCCGGGGCACACAGGCCCTTGACCACTCCGCCATTGTCAATCGTCGAGGTAAAGACCTGGAACTGGCTTTCTTTGGCGATATCGGAGATGTCTCTTAGCCTCATATCGAAGCGCAAATCCGGCCTATCCGTGCCGTAATTATCAATGGCCTGCTGATATGTTAGTCGCCGCATCGGCGCTGCCACATCTACATTCAGGATGCGTTTCCAAATCTTTGCGATAAGGTTTTCGTGCACGCCGATGACATCGTTACTATCGACGAAGCTCATCTCCACGTCGATCTGCGTGAACTCCGCCTGTCGGTCGGCTCGTGGGTCCTCGTCGCGAAAACAGCGCACGATCTGGAAATACTTGTCGATGCCGCTGACCATGAGAATCTGCTTGAACAGTTGTGGTGACTGTGGCAGGGCATAGAAGCAATTCTGGTGCAATCTGCTGGGCACCAGAAAATCTCTTGCCCCTTCCGGGGTGCTCTTGGCCAATATCGGCGTTTCCACTTCCCAGAAGCCTAGCCGGTCGAAGTAGTCCCGCACGACTTTGGTGACGCGATGGCGTGTCTGCAGCCGGTGCTGCATTTGCGGTCGACGCAGGTCAACGTAGCGATTCGCCAGCCGAAGCTCCTCGTTTGTCTTCTCGGCGGCGTCGAATTCAAACGGCGGCGTCTTGGAGACATTGAGGATCTCCAGCTCTTGCACGGAGACCTCGATTTGTCCGGTGGGCAATTTCGGGTTTTCCAGGCCCTGGCCTCTGTGCTGCACCGTGCCTCGGGCGGCCACCACCCATTCGCAACGAACCGTCCGCGCCAGCTTGTGAGCCTCGCCCTGCGTATCGGGGTTGAACACTAATTGTGTCAGGCCTTCCCTGTCCCGCAGGTCGATAAACACCAGGTTGCCGTGGTCGCGGTAGGAATGCACCCAGCCCGCCAGCGTGACTTTCTTGCCCGCATCATTCAGCCGAAGCTGCCCACACGTATGTGTCCTCTTAAGCATACGCTACGTTCCAACTCTCAAAGAATTCTGTGCTCGTTTCACTTCGCATTCAGTATTCAGTAGGGTGGGGCTAGGCTCACCCATCTATGGCTTCTCCGTAATCTACCTGAATGCCGTTCTTGATTTTTTCGTAGTATATTATCTTTGCCGGTATCTCCTCCTGCAGTGCGACCTTGAGCTTATAGGTGCCAGGCTTAATAGAGACAGGAATATCTCCGATATATCCATCGATACCCTTCGATTCTTCTGTAGGGCCTGAGAGGCGATAGTCGGCTCGCTTTATTTGAGCGCCCTTCTTCAGAATTGCTTCGTGGAAGCGTAAGCCCATGAACGTTTTCGCAATAACTAAGTCCCTCACCCATTTTTCGACCAGCTCTTGATCAATTTTGCCTATCGCGTCCTTTAAATTCTCGATCATCTGAAGTATTTTGTGGGTTGCGGTTCTTATAGCGTCCGGTCTCTCCTTTTGATACCACTGTTCCCACTCAGATAGGCTCTTGCCGGTAAAGTGCTGAATAAGTTCGGTCATCTGACCAACGACGCTCGGCCTCGTTCCTTGCGCGTTTTGATTCGCCAAATTCAAAAGCTGGCTGGCGTACCGAGGAAGGTCAAGTCTCTCGATATCCAAATATTCCCTAATTTCATCGTTTGTGAGCTTGATCTTCATTCGTTGATCTATCGAGCCTGTAAGGACAGAAATTTGTCTTTCATCTTATAATTCGTGGACGTATCCACATCCACAAGCCTGTTTTTGATGAGGTGCGCGTTAACAAAGGTTTTGTTCTTCAAATACAAGTAGCAGAGCAGGTTATTTTCCTGGTCGTGTTTGAGTTCATCGAATTTCAGGAATACTTGCTGACCTTTCGTCAGGTTCTCAAGAAATCTTACCGCTTCCGTATTGTTCCCATTTGGTTTGACTCCTATGAGATGCACTTTTGCTCCGGTGTCGAGGATAACCTGCGAAGGCGAAAGCACTTTCTTGACTCTGTAATACCTCTCTCGCTTTGTGTCGGAACCATCAATCCTTGAGCCGAATCGTAGCCGCTTGGGGTCGGTCTTCCGCTCAAATACAACAGGGTCAGCGAATATATAAGGAAGAGCTTCAATTTCCCGCTCGAAACCTTCGCTGGTCGGTGGCTGATCAATAATTTGGACTTCCGGCTGCTTGTCGTAAACAGCAATATTTCCCATCACCCTGTTCTTTATAGTAGGCAGATAATCCCGGTTTATCTCGTACCCTACCGAGTTTCTCTTAAGCTTCAGGGCCGCTGCCGTACTCGTGCCGCTGCCGAGAAATGGATCGAGCACTGTATCTCCAACAAAACTGAACATCTTAATCAATCTGCGCGGCAGTTCTTCGGGAAACGGCGCTATGTGCTTATCCTGTTTCTCGCCGCTAAAGTTCCAATGGCCGTAAAAACACTGGTTCCATTCATCCTGCGAGAGCCTTGATTTGGCCTTTATCTGTTTTGAAACCTTGGGCGATTTCCCCCTTTTCTTGAATATCAGGATGAATTCGTAGTCCAGCTTGACAATGCCGTTTCTCGGATAGGGAAAGGAGCCCATCACCGTCGCACCGCCTGTGGTGTTGCAGGTTGTCACTTTCTGCCAGATGATCGCCCCCATATAGTCGAACCCGATGGTCTCACAAAACTTGATGATTTCCGTACGGATCGGAATAATCTTGTACCGGCCGTAATAGACAGCGCGAGCGAACTGGTCGCCGATGTTGATGCACATACGGCATCCTTTGTGAAGGACGCGAAAGCACTCGTTCCAGACCAGATTGAGATTGTTGATGTAGTCCTCGTACGTGTCGTTATAGCCGATCTGCTCTTTTGGCCCGTAATCCTTCAACTGCCAGTACGGCGGAGATGTCACCACTAAGTGGACAGATTCATCGCTCACTTGCCCCATGTGCCGCGAATCGCCGATGATTATCTTGTGCCAGTTCATTCCTCGCAACCTCTGGCCATGCATACCAGTCCCAATGCCTGCGCGCATCAGGATATTCGACAAAGGCTTGTTCGTCAATGACCGCTTTGAATATTCGGCGGCGGGACTCTACCCGGACAGAAAGAAAACGCAGGAACTTTACCCGGAAATATTACGACTTCGCAGTCCCGGTCACATCCTGCGCAAGAAACTCCTCCGGCCGAAAGCCCAGGACAAAAAAGAAATGCGTATGGCGGCCTCGGAATCTCCAAGTCGTTTCCAAGGGATTACTTATGGATTTCGACAGAAGCAGTATTATACTGACACTCAGAGAGTCGTGCAGTCTTATACGAAAACCATACAAACATTGTTAGAGGTTCGGGCCCCGCATCTTGGGAGAAAGTACAATGAAAACAGTAACGGCAGCAATGCTAATCGTCATGCTTCTCACACCGTTGCCGGTTTGCGGACAGGAGAATCCAACTCCGAGTGTCAGCCTGCACATGGCAGCCCTTCAGGGGAATATCGAAGCCGTTCGGCAACATATCAAGGCCGGTTCGGACCTGAATCAAAAAGACGCGTATGGGTCCAGTCCTCTGATTATTGCAGTAATTTTCGGCAAGACCGAAGTGGCCAAGGCTTTGATTGAGGCCGGGGCTGACATGAAAATCAGGGACAACTATGGGTCAACGCCGCTTCACATCGCCGCTCTGCTTTGCCGTACCGGGATCGTAAGGGCCCTGTTGGGTAAAGAGGCTAACCGGCATCTAAGGAACGACAGCGGATCCGCTGCGTTCGATATCGTTTCGTCTCCTTTCGAGGATGACAAAGGTCTCTACGATCAGCTCGCCGCGGGCCTCGGTCCGCTGGGATTGAAGCTGGACTACGAGCGGATCAAAGCGACCCGCCCCAAGATTGCGGAGATGCTGCGACATCAGCCCGAAGACCTCGCAAAGGTTGAGTATACACCGCTGCCCGGGGATGACTGGAGAGTGTCGACGCCAGAAACGCAAGGGCTCAACCCTATGCTGGTGGCGGAGCTCTATCTCGATGCGGCTGAAATGGAGACCCTGTACGGGCTGCTTGTGATTAAGAACGGCTATCTGATCGCCGAAGGGTATTTCAATGAAGGGTCGGCCCGGCAGAAAGCCCGACTGCAATCGGTGACAAAGAGCTATACTTCAGCATTGGTCGGGATTGCGCTGAATAAAGGCTGTCTGTCAAGCGTCGATCAGAAGATGATGGAGTTCTTTCCGGAACTCGCCGACCGGATCCGCGACCCGAGGAAGTCGCAGATCACGATTCGGGACATGCTGCAAATGCGTGCCGGATATCCCTGGGAGGAGTCCACGCCGGAATAGTTCCAGATGCTGTATCATGGCTTTCGGCCGTCCCTTTTGGTCAAAGTTCCTCTTGTCAGCGAGCCGAGAACCCAGTTCGAATACAGCAATCTGACCTCCCACCTTCTGGGGGTTATTGTGGCACGGGCATGTGACACCGATCTCAAGTCATTCGCTCAGGAGTACCTGTTCGCGCCGCTTGATGCGGAAGTTGGCGATTGGATACAGGATTGGGAGGGCTATTACAACGGCCACGCAGATCTCTACTTTGCAACACGAGATGTGGGTAAATTCGGCCTTCTCTACCTCAACGACGGTGAATATGAGGGGACCCAGGTCGTTGGAGCCGGGTGGGTGAAGGAATCATTCCAAAACTATTCGCAGGATGCCTGGGTGGGCAAAGAGAAAGCGAATCTGGTTGGGCGTTACTTTCGCGATCTCGGTTATGGCTATCAGTGGTGGTCCGCCGGTGTAGGTAGCCGTCGTTTTAACTTTGCCTGCGGACATGGAGGACAGCTGGTCGTCCTGCTGGATAAGCTCGACATGGTTATTGTCGTTACCTCGAAACCGTTCTGGAAGCAACATGACGACGAGGCATGGAAGCATGAGAGGGCGAACATCAATCTGGTGGGCAAGTTCATCCAGTCCTTACCGCAGGGCTGACGAGTCAAGCAGAGCGACGTTCCGGCTGTGCGTTTATCTGGAGACACCATAGATATTGCCGCACCGCGCGACCCAGCGCGGAAATCGGCAAAGCCCGGCAGCAGCTAATCCTCTTTCTCCTGCTTTTCAGTGAACTTCAGCGCGGCCGAGTTAATGCAATAGCGCAGGCCCGTGGGGCCAGGCCCATCCTGAAAAACGTGGCCGAGGTGCGCTCCGCACCGGCTGCACCTGACTTCCGTTCTTCTCATGCCCAAGCTGTTGTCGGGTGCCTCTTCGACGCTTTCTCGCTCCATGGATTGGTAGAAGCTGGGCCAGCCCGTGCCGCTATCGAACTTCGTTTCCGAACCAAACAGCTCATTGCCGCAGCACACGCACCGATACGTGCCCTCGCCCTTGAAGTTGCAGTACTTCCCGGTGAACGGCCTTTCGGTACCCTTTTTGCGGGTGACCTTATATTGTAGAGGTGTTAGTATCTGCCGCCACTGCTGCTCGCTCTTGACAACTGTCTCGGACATCTTGGCCCTTTCTGTTTTTGCGCCGGCGTGTTCTACGAGCATGTTGCGAAGATAGATGTGCTCGTTGCCGTTCCAGGGTTTGGAGCAGATGTCAATGTCACCGTCAGCGTCGACGTCGGCTGCCTTGGCTTCATGACAACGCTTGCCGGAAAGAATAACATGCTCTTTCCATTTGTGACCTTTGCCATCCTGATTTTCCCAGATAAAGCATTTCCAGGTTCCTTTTGTCAGCGGTCCGCCGCCCGAGAAAACATCCATATCGCCGTCATTATCGAAATCGGCCAAGGCCAGCGAATGAAAATCTTGGCCGGTGTGGTTCTTCGATATAAGATGCGTCACCCATGTGCCACCCTTTCCATCTTTGTTCTCAAACCACATCACCCTTGCGTCGACGGTATCGGCTTCGGCTTCCACCACATCGTTGTCGCCGTCTCTGTCCATATCATATATCCAGCTTTTCGTTGCCAGGCCGTACCGGTCGGGCCTGCTTCCGCCGGTGGGAACGAGATTATGATGCATCGTCCAGCCGGTGCCTTTGCCATCGAGATTTTCAAACCAGGCGTCGGCGCGGACGATATCCGTGTCACCATCGCCGTCGATGTCACCGGCTCCGGCCGGGTCGGTTCCACCATGCACGGCCGGGCCGACTTCGTGGCGGACCCACTTCTGCGTCGGATCGTCGGGTATCTCGAACCAGTACAACGCACTTCTATCGCTCAGCGCTACCACATCAGTCTTTCCATCGCCGTCGATGTCGGCCGTTACGTTGTCGTGACAATTCGTGGTGGCGCCGGTGTATTTCGTGAATTCTTGCTCGCGCGGGTTGCCGGTATTGCGGTACCAGGCGGCGCCGGAGACCTGGTCGGCCCACCCATCACCGTCGATGTCGAAAGCGGTGCCGCCGACATCGGTCGGTGCTCTTCGGCCGAGCAGGTGTCTAACCCAGTCATCGGGGCCTTTGTACTCGAACCACCATATATCACCGCCGTTGCAGCCGGCGATCCAGTCAAGGTCCCCGTCCTTGTCCACATCGACCAGCGACGTCTGACCCATTTTGTTGCCGATTTGTGCTACTTGATGACACTGGAACTGCGGAAACTCGGCGTATGCCGGCACAGAGCACACCGCCGCCATAATGAGCCAACCGCACACCACGAAAATACGTTTGTTGTCCAGAGAGAGCATTGCAGACTCCTTCTATTTGCTACACCTACTTATTTTACGGGCATACGGCGCAGCAGTTCAAGGTTTATGCTTTCGGCATTGCTGCCTGACCCACTGGCCGCAGACCGGCCCCACACCGACTTTCGGCCCGGACCGATGCCAACGCCAAAATTGCTGTCTTCACTGGTCCTGCTTGTTCAGCGAGGGATTCCATCTTTCCTGCAGGGCGGTTACGTTTCTGCTGTGTGTGAGGATAACGACCTCGTCACCTTTGCGCATCTTGGTTTCTTCGTCTGCCAGCGAAAACTGGCCGTCGCGATAATAACACACGACGCGCGCATCATCAGGCAGGCTGAGCTCGGTTACGGCGCCCGCATCCTGCCTGGCAGCGGTAAATGTGAAAAACCTAGCCTCGCCCTTGATCACTGTGGACAGCTCCAGGATATCATGTCCTTCTACAATGTCGGCCAAATATCGACTGATCGTTCGCGAGGGAATGATGGTATCGCGCAGGCCCAGTTCCTTGCAGATGACCTCGAAGTCCGGGTCTTCAATGCTAGTGATCACCCGCTTGAATCCCAGCGACATCCCCACCAGGCCTGCAATCAAATTAGCCTGGTCGTTGTTCGTCAGACAGAATAACACGTCGGTTTGTTCCGGGGCGACTTCGCGAAGGATGCTGGGTTTGCTGCCATCGCCACAAAGAAAGCTGCAATCCAATGTTTCAGCGAGTTGGTCAATTCTGCCCTGGTCGTTTTCAATGACCACTACCTGATGGCCTCGCCGGATAAGAAGTTCGGCGGTTCGTACAGTGACTTCACCGGCCCCAATAAATGCAAATCTCATAGTAGCTATAACCTCCTTCCGATCCATGTCCTGTGATCCAGCAACACCAGCCAGGCCACGATTTCGAGCCTTCCCAGGAGCATATCCACGCACAGAACTACCTTGAGCAGCGTCGGCAACGGACTGCTGGACAGGCCCACGGATAATCCCACCGTCCCGGTGGCCGAGGCGACCTCGAACAGGGAGTCCAGCGGCTCGTACCCCATCGCCAGGAACGCCAGCCACGAGACAACAATGACGGCAACAAACAGTAAGATAATAAGCAGGGCATCACCGATTTCGCCTTCCTGCAAACGCTGGCCCGCGAGTCTTGGTTGTAGTACGGCATGCCTGGCAAGTCTGCTTCTGGCCAGCCGTACCTGTAAGCACTTGATGGCAATCAGCAGTCGCAAAATCTTGAAGCCTCCGCCGGTCGAGCCCACGCCGGCTCCCGTAACCATCGCGCAGATCAGGACCAGTTTGGAGGCGGCATCCAGCTTCGATGGCTCTATCGTGGAGAATCCGGCGGTACTTTGCGCTGAGAAGGCCAGAAAAGGCGCATGGGAAAAAACATATCGCCAGGACAGTCCGTCGCTCAACCACATGAAGACGCCTAACAGTGTCGCCACCAAGCCGCCGCAAATGAGGATCGCTTTCAACTGGAAGGTGCTGCCGGCCAGGTCGGATCCCTTATGGAACAGCCCATAGTAGAATGTCAAAGGAACGGCGCCGACAAGACAAATTAACGTCACCACCGTATGGACAGGCCAACTTCCAAGGCCGGCCAGGCTATTGTCATGAGGTGCGAACCCGCCGGTGGATACAGCCGCCAGTGAATACACCACAGCGTTAAACAGTCCGGCCCGAGCAACCAACAATAAGACAATCCCTGCCCCTGTCAGAATCGCGTATATTGCCAACGCTCTGCGTGCGTACGCTCTGCTGCTGCCTATGAGGTCGTCCTGCATCGATTCTGAACCGGCCAGGGTTCTGGCGGCCAAGCCGGGCCGCATTACCAGAGCCAGCGACAAAACCACGATGCCCAGCCCACCGTACCACTGCATCCAGGCGCGGGCGAACAGAAACGTGGACGGCATGTGCTCGACCCGGCTTAGGGTGCTCAGACCCGTTGTGGTCGCGCCGGATATCGCTTCAAACAGAGCATCCACAAAGCCAAGGCCCGAGGCCATGATCGGATAGGACATAACCAGAGGTGTGAAGACAAATAAAATAGCCCCCAAGATTATCGCTTCATTGACCTGCAAATTGGGGGCCGCCCGCACGCGGCTCAAAACACCACCACAGGCCAGCAGAGTGAAAACCACTATCGCGTAGCGGATCGTTATAGCCGTCTCGCCAAACGCCACAGACAGCCCCAGCGGTGCACCTGCCAGCGCCGCAACGATAAAGCAAAAAAGACCAAAATACTTCAGCACAGGCGCGAAACGTACCGCATAACTTAGCTCGCCTGCCTGGTTGGCCATAACCAACGATTCCGCAATATACTGTCCCGGTTTACACGCTCTGCCTTTCTCCGCAAGTACCGTGGCGATGTTGCCTGCCCCGGGCTGGGCGAAGGCACAACCACCCAACCACACGCCGCGAGAATATGTTTCTCGTCCCAAAAGAACATATCAAGCCTCCTAATCGTTTGTGATACCTATGTGTTGCACGAGCACGGTGCAGAGCAGTTCGCCGCGCCGCCGTGAAGCGCTGCTACTTGATATAATACCCGGAGACACGCCATTTGCCGTCGTTATCCAGCATCGGTGTTACTGTCTCCACCGCTGATTCCTTATTCTCGAAACTGGAATTGTACTGAACGATCACGTATTGACCGTCCGGTGCCCCGGGAGCCGTTGTAGTATAATGCGTGGCCTTAAACTCTCGTGAAAGTAGTTCACCCAGCGGCTCTCTAAAGGCCTGGCAAGATTTCTCCCACTTTTCCTGGGTCACCGCATTTCGGAAGAATTCTGCCGCCTGCTGCCAGCTTTTTGCGTATTGGCTGGCATCCACCAACTTCAGCCAGGCGTTGGCAGCTTGCACAGCGGCTTCTTCAGCTTCGGGATTGCTCTGGCCGGGCGGAAGCGTCGGCACAGACGGCACTGTCGGCTGCTTGGCTCCCGGTGCCGGCTCAGGCGGGGGCGGTTCTGCCGGTTCTTTGCGCTCACAGCCACCAAATAGCGCGACCAACAATGCCCCAAACACCACCACAGCGATAGTCCTTTTCATGGTTTTTCTCCTTCACTAATCTAAAGGTTCCGGATCGTGAAAAAAACTCGCCGCCCGGTCTACAGCAAGGCCGTGCTGAAATACCGCTCTGCCCGGTCGGGCAGGACCGTTGTGATGTTGCCTGCGATGGTTTGTGCGAGTTTTCGGGCTGCCCAGACATTTGCGCCTGAACTGATTCCCACTAGGAGACCGGAATCCCTGCTAAGTTGCCGGGTCGTCTCTATCGCATCCTCATCGCTTACTTCGACAACATCATCCACCATCGAGACGTCCAGCACATCCGGAACGAAGCCGTCACCAATTCCCTGGATTTGATGCAGGCCCGGCTCGTGTCCCAGCAAGGCGGAGCGGTTTTCCGGCTCGACAGCCACGATTTTGACATCCTTCTTATGTTCCTTCAGGAATTTGCCTACTCCCTGCAGAGTGCCTCCGCTACCCACCCCTGCCACAAAGCAAGCGATTTTGCCGCCCATCTGCCGCCATAGCTCCCGGCCAGTCTGCTCGTAGTGCACGCGGGGATTTTCCGGGTTTTCGAACTGCTGCGGCACAAAAATCCGCCTGTCCTCGGCGGCCATTTGTTCTACTCTGCGGACGGCCCCGGCCAACCCTTCTTCGTCAGGTATGAGCACCAGCTCGCCACCCAGCGCCTGAATAAGCTTTTTTCGCTCCTCGCTCATGCCTTCAGGCATCACGATACGGACGCGATAGCCCATCAATCGGCCCACCAAGGCCAGACCGATGCCGGTGTTGCCGCTGCTGGGCTCGACGATGACCGAATCCTGCTGCAGTCTGCCGTCCCGCTGAGCTGCTTCAAGCATCGCCAAAGCCACCCGGTCCTTGATGCTGCCGCCTGGGTTCAGAAATTCTGCCTTGGCAAAGACATTTTCGCCTTTTAGCTGCAACAGAGGCGTATTTCCAATGAGCTCGAGAATATTGTCCGTTAGCATGAGCAAATCCTAAATTTTTTTGAAATTAATCGGCGATTATACTTGCTTGTCCACCCCTAAGGAAATAAAATGTATAGTAGTAGAGCGGAAGAACCTGGATTTCTGTATTGGCTGGCTTAGAGGTTCTCATCGAAGATTATTTTGGCCAGAATCGAACAGTTTTTGGCAAAAAAAGTATAGCGAAGTACTGCTTTTTGGTATAGTATTGCCTTAGCATTCAACAGGGCTGAGGATATCTCGCTTTTCCTCTCCCTCCGCACCTCAGCCCTGTTTTTCTTTCGCGCTCCGTTCACCAGGCCCCTGTAATCCTGTATTCTGATCGATCTACCGCAGCCGATGCGGTGATTTCATCGCCCACTCCAGTTACCGCGTGACGGGAAATGCTGTGGCTATGGGGCAGGCCGCCGGGACCGCGGCGGCCCTCGCAGCTCGGAATGGTTGTTTGCCACAGGCATTGCCGTCGCGCAAGATTCAATCAGCAATGCAAGAAATCTGCCGCGATGCGCGCTGCAGTAAGGGCCTGTGACAATACAGATGTGACAGGCACTCGGTCCGGACGCCCGTCAATATTCGTTGTTCAAAAATCTAATGAGTTCTTCGGGGACGTAATCGTTGGCAAACGCCAAGACGTCACTTATGTCGGCTCTACTCAAATCGTCTCTGACCTGCCGGTTGTTGATGTCAACGTTTACAATGATCCCGAACCTCTTGTTCTCGGTGACCACCTCGGTACCGCCTCGGGCGGCCCGCTTCAAATACGTCGGTTTTATTTCCAGATTGACGTTTTTATCTTCCTGTGGAGTCTCAAGCAGGATGCGCAGATTCTTCGCACGCTCTCGCCAGACATCGTTCTTGAAGCTGCTGGATACGATCTCAACCGAGTCCACCGTCCCGGTGTCAAAGACAATCTCGTGTACGACGCCGACCCGCATCACCCGTTGCTCTACGAACCTGCTTTTAAGTTCATCCAGAGCCTTGCGAAAGATCTTGTCTCTTTCCGGAATGTGCAGGTCTTGCGGCTCATCAATGAAAAGTCGCTGGGGCATGGTAAAAACCGGCCCGCGGGCGGTTAGCATGAAAGTTGGCAACTCCGCTCGCTTGTTATTGGCAAGCAGGAAGCTCTTCTGCACGCGGAGCTGATTCGGCCCGGCCAGCAGGGTCTCGAACACCAAAGGAAAACCTTCTATCAGCCAGTTGCAATAGTCCTGCAGCTTGGCCTTGTCCTGTCTCGGCGAGAGTCCCGGCTGAACATGCACGCCGTACTTGATAATGTGCTGCGTAATATTTTCTTTCGCAAACTGATAGTTCATCGCTTCGCCGCCAACCAACGTTTAGCCAAATTCAGTGTACACTACCACCGCCTGCAAGTCAAAGAAAACCGGTTGCGCTCCGCGGGCACGAGCTTAGCACACACCGCTAATAGCGACGGGACGTCATCTTGAAGCCCTGCCGAAAGTTCACGAAGAAATAGCGCAAAGCATCGATGGGGTGGTCGTAGAGGCCGTCTTTTGCGGGCAGTTCGCTGGCCGCGGCGGTGCCAGCTTGCGGATAATGGTAGCATTGCAGTGCCTCGATCAGCCGCGGGCATCTTGGCGAAATCACGAGAAAGGTTTGGCCGTCGCCCGAGCGAATCGCCCGGCGGATAAGCTCAATGCCGTCGAGAATGCTGCTCCGCCGGAAGCGAGTGCGGATGCCCAGCGCACGCAACTCGCGAACAATACTGGTGCCGGTCACATCGTTAACGCCCGCGCCGGCGGGGTCGCAAAACGTAGCGGCCACCTGCTGCTCGGCGCAAGGCGTCCGGCTTTTTATCTCGGCTGCGTGCACATCCACCGTCGCTCTGCTGCGGACATACTCATCAATTACCCGCACCACACCGGCGCTATCGACCTGAATCCATAGGCACACAAATGGATTAACGAAGCCAAAATCAAGCGCGCGATACAGCGGCAGGTTCGGGTTATAGTCGACCGGCTGCACGTGCACAGCCGGGTCGAACTCAGCAAAGACCACGTTTTCCAGAGAAGGCCTCTGGCAGAGCATCTCCGCCTCCCAGCCCGCCCTGCTGGCCCGGCGCATCTGCGTGATGGCATCATCGATCCTCAGATAGCCGTTGGCCCGTTTGGCTTTGCCCTGACAGTCGCCGGCCACCGGACATTGCGAGCAGTTTCTATCGACGCACTTTTCAATGACCTCCCATACGCACCACTTGAAGACCGGCGTACCGGTCTGACCGGCGGATGAAACTATCTTTTGCATCAGGCCGTAAGGCCGGTGCATGGTGCTGATAAGTTCCATGGCGGCGATGAGATTCTCGCTGCTCTGCGTGGTGAACTTCGCTGCTGCAAAGACCTGTTCATCGAAAAGCTCCACCTCGTCGCAGCGCAGTTTGTGCGTGTGCTGGCCGCGCACGCTCATCGGCGATTGTGTCAGGACCTCGACATTCGAGCCGTTAGCGAAGTGGCACTTGCTCTTAAGCGCACGCCCGGCAAGGAACTGCTCAAACCCGCCGTGCAGGAATCTTGTCAGATACTCGTACATTCTGCCGGATTGCTCACCGGAACCGCCCAGGATTCGCACCCGGCAGCCGGGCTTAAACACACAGTCCAGAAGTGTCGCGACGGCAGCCAATTCGGTTTTGCCGCCGGAACGGTTCGCCCAGATGACGGCGTCGGCGTTTTGGGTATCGCGTTGCTCGTCGCCATGCTGGCGACGGCTAAACCGCGGAAAGTCCGTCGAGTAACTGTGCCAGAGATAATCCATGGGGCTGTTGTGTCCCGGGCAGATCCTCTTGTCGGGGACGTCAATTCGCAGAAACACTTTGACATAATTCTTGAGGTCCTGTTTCGTCCTCGGCCGAGTCCGCCGAAGTAGCGAGTAAACGTGAGCCGCCTTTTCAGCGCTCGGCGACGCTTGTAGGGAAGCTAATTCGGTCATGGGTTCACCCCCTGTTTTTTGTAAATGAGGTTATGCGTAGATGTGTTTATGTGGAACGGCTACTGTTGCTCACAGAGCCAGTGGTAAGCCATAATCGAGAGGTCGGCAGCATCGACCTTACAGTCGCCGTTGATGTCGCCGACGATAATTGTCTCACAGACCGGTTTGCCGAAGTAGGATTTGCTCGCCTCGGCTGCCCCGCCATAGGCCCCCATATTAATCACGCCGCCGTTCGGGAATGCCTCTTGGCCTACCGGACTCGCTGGGTCACCGGCATCGATACAAGGACTCGTCGCATCGTCTTGGATCCAGCTCTGACTTTGCGGGTCCCATCGCCCCGCCTGCGATTTCAGGTGATAGTCGCCACCGACCCAGAAGTCATCATTGGAGTCGTCTGGCGTGCCATTAGGGTCCCAATAGCCTGACGTTGCGAACTTTGGGTCCACCATGATGTAACTGCCAGCCGGAGGCTCAAGTGGATTGTCCCAAGCTTGGTCCCAGATAACAGCATTGGGCTCGTCTTCAACACAGCAGGCCAAGATCTCAGCGGTTATACAACCACCTCGCGTAGTACAAGTGGAGCCAGGGGCGTATATTTCATTACCGCCCAACCCGGCTCTATTGCCTACGAAAATGCAGTTCTGCAGAAGGGCTTCGCCAGGCCACCCGCCTCCACAGAGAATCCCGCCTCCGAACCTGGTCGCCCGATTACCATAAATGGTGCAGTTCCAAAAAACAGGGTGATTGTGTGAGCAATATACACCACCACCGCCATCGCTGTTGCTCCCGACGCACACATAATTTATGTTCCCAGCGATAACGCAGTTGGATATCACGGCATCAGATCGAGCGGTAAGTATGCCGCCCCCCGCAGTGGCGGTATTCCCTACTATGGCACAGTTACATATACTGGGACTGCTCTCGTCGCAAAGGATACCACCGCCGCCCCACTCAGCGTAGGCCCCTGTCACCGTAAAGCCGTCCAGGACGGATTTGGCGTCCTCTCCACTATGGAAGTAGAAACCTCGGTGGAACTCATTCTTTGATCCTTGGCAATCGATGATGCAGGTCTTGGGACCCACTTCGCTCTTGACGGTTATGGCCTTGCCCCGGAAATCGATGTCACGGTTGCCGTCGCCGGTATATGTGCCCGGGGCAACGAGGACTACATCGCCATCAGCCGAGGCGTCAATGGCGGCCTGAATGTTGTTGAAATCCGCGAGGCCATCGTCATCAACGGTTATTGTCTTGGCCGACGCGCCCGCGAGAAAGGCTGCTACGACTATCGCAGCGGCGGCTAACAGTCTCGAATTGGCTTGCCGGTTCATCTTTTTCCCTCCACAAGGGCGGGCTATTGCTCTACAGCCGGGCGGGATTATACCAAATTCGCGCGGATTTGTCCAGAAGATTTTGCACGTTTAGCCGACGCCGCAGCGGCGACGGACCCGCTTATTGCACTATGAGGCGGTGCTGCTTGCCCGCGATTAAGGTGATATCCAGTCCCTGGCTGAGTTGTTGGCCGGTGTGCTTGTTTTCTGAATTGGAGGTGAGGTCCCGGACCGTGTAGGTTCTGGCTGCTTCGACGGTGAACCATTCGGGGAACTGATTCAGACGCGGCCAATCCAGCGGCATCTTCATGACGGTTTTATGTCGCGGCGTGTCGAAAATGAGCTTACCCCGCCAGGGCTCTTCCGCCCGCAAGGTGATTCTCAGCGTGTTGCCTTCCTGCACTGCACCAAAGATAACATCTTCTCGCCACGGCTCAATGCTCAGGCCCTTGGTCTTCCACAGGCAGTACATGATGGTGGTGCGGGCGAAGTTGCCATCCCCGTGCCAGCCCTCGATGACGCCGTCCGGCTTCTGGATATTCCACAT
>Ga0180434_10000575_pt1 | contig 53626 bp, 64 predicted proteins | sample SS_ome_7_FD_132453 | JGI IMG/M metagenome (GOLD analysis project Ga0180434, IMG submission 132453) | Hypersaline lake sediment archaeal communities from the Salton Sea, California, USA - SS_1_D_2 metaG | ecosystem: Environmental > Aquatic > Non-marine Saline and Alkaline > Hypersaline >... | reverse complement strand
GCAAGATTCAACCACTCGGCTTCTACACTCCGAGTGAAGCCGCTCGTATCTGTAGGGTTCCCCAATGGACAATGAATTCCTGGCGAAGACAGGGAGTCATTGTCCCATCTGTCCGGTGGGTAGATGAAGAGCATAAACCGCATATCGGCTACACATTCGAGACTGCAGTGTTCTTGCGCCTCGTGAGGATGCTACGCGAGAAACGTGTCACGCTTCTTGATGCCGTGACTGCGATGCAACGATTGCGCCAACGCTTTGGGCCGCCAAGCACCGATTGGGCGGGTATTAGCATCTTCGTCTATGGCGTAGGCGATGTCTACGTGCATCGAGAGCAGGATGAATGGGGGACGACTTCACTTACTAGACAGCACCAAAGGGTCGCGGAACTGCTGTTTGGAGAGGAGTTCCAGCGCCTGAAAGAAAGGGCGGACGCTCTTCTAGTACCCAATGAGTTTCTAGATAACGTAGAGATTGACCCCTCAATACAGAACGGCCTTCCAATCATATTGGGTACTGCCGTGCTGACGAGCGTCGTTCACAAGCTGAGGATTCGAGGATACGAATACGGCGAGATTCAGAACATGTACCCATTCATAAGCGATGCAAGAATCGCGGGTGCTGAGGCATACGAGTCATTCCTAGACAAGGCCGCTTTGAGCTAGAGGAAACCCCGCGCGTGTACACAGATGCTAGTGCAAACGCGCGCGTGATAGACCTCCTATTGCAGCTGGGATGGGATGTCGAGACTGCACAGCAAGCAGGGTTAACAGGCAAGATAGACGATGTGGTCTGGATTCGATACGCGAAGAAGCACGGACGTATAGCCATCACCTTTGATGAATTGAAAGGACAGCAAGGTGAGAAGGTTTCACGTGAACTACGACAGCGGGGCGGCAATGTTCTGCGGGTACAAGGTGGGCCAGAGCAGAACAAATACCGCGCAGTCGGCAAACTACTGTTCCATTACCCAGAGTGGTATCCTTTCCTGTCTGCAAGCGACGGTGTCTCGGTGATCTCTGACGTCAGGAGACAAAGCTGCAGGAGCTATACCCCAGAGCAGTATCATCAGCACTGCCATCCAGTCGATGCGGAGCAATTCACCGAATACCTCAAGAGTCGTCGTCAACGAAAACCCTATCGCCCGAGAAAACGCAAGACGAAGCCGCCTGACGCTGCCCAGGAACCCCTCCCCCAGCCTCCAAGTGTCCCACCAACCACAAGCGAATAGAACCCGGTGCGGCGAGGCATTCCCTTTGCTGGCGGGCAAGGGCTGACACAACAATCCTTTGATTAGGGGTGCGTCATGTTTGACCAGAAGGCATTGCAGCGGATAGATGAGCGCGGCGCGAAGTGGGCCGCCAGGGCCTCTCAGGCGGAGGAGCGGCGCGACCGCTTCGCTACCAGTTCCGGAATACCGGTCAACAGGCTCTATACGCCGGCGGATATAGCTGGAATGGACTACCTGGCCGACGTCGCCTTTCCTGGCGAGTACCCCTTCCTTCGCGGCATTCACCCCACCGGACACCGAGGACGGCTGTGGACCATGCGCATGTTCGCCGGTTTCGGCACCGCCGAGGAGACCAATCAGCGCTTCAAGTACCTTCTGGAGCACGGCGAGACCGGACTGAGCGTGGCCTTCGACATGCCCACCCTGATGGGCTACGACACCGATGCCCCCGAGGCGAGCGGCGAGTTCGGCAAGTGTGGGGTGGCGGTCTCTTCACTGGCCGACATGGAGATTCTGTTCGATGGCATCCCCATCGACCAGGTGACGACATCGATGACCATCAACAGCCCGGCGGCGGTGGTCTGGGCGATGTACATCGTCGCCGCCGAGAAGCGCGGCATACCCATGGAGCGCCTCGGAGGGACCATCCAGAACGACATCCTCAAGGAGTATATCGCTCAGAACGAGTATCTGTTTCCGCCACGGCCCTCGATGCGCCTCATTGTCGATACCTTCGAGTTCGGCACCAGGCATCTGCCGCGGTGGAATACCATCAGCATCAGCGGCTACCACATCCGTGAGGCGGGGGCCACCGCTGCCCAGGAGCTGGCTTTCACCCTCGCCGACGGCCTGACCTACGTGGAATGGGGCGTGGAGCGCGGTCTGAAGATAGACGATTTCGCTCCCCGGCTCAGCTTCTTCTTCAACGCGCATAACGATTTCTTCGAAGAGGTCGCCAAGTTCCGTGCGGCGCGGCGCATCTGGGCGCGGGAGATAAAGGCCCGCTACCACCCGCAGGACGAGCGTTCTCTGTGGCTGCGCTTTCACACCCAGACGGCCGGCTGCACCCTGACGGCACAGCAGCCGGAGGTCAACAGCGTCCGCGTTGCCTTTCAGGCGCTGGCGGCGGTGTTGGGCGGTACGCAGTCGCTCCACACCAATGCCCTGGACGAGGCCTGGGCTCTGCCGTCCGACAAGGCGGTGCTCATCGCCCTGAGGACGCAGCAGATTATTGCCCACGAGACCGGCGCGGCGAGCACGGTGGACCCCCTTGGGGGCAGCTTCGTGGTGGAGGCCCTGACCAATGAGCTCGAAGAGGCGTGCCACGACTACTTTCGCAAGATTGACTCCCTGGGCGGCGTTATCCCCGCCATAGAACGGGGCTTCTTCCAGCGCGAAATCGCCGAGGCCGCCTATCACTACCAGCATGAGATCGAGGAGCGGGAGCGCATTGTGGTCGGGGTGAACGACTACATCGTCGACGAGCCCCTCACCATCCCTATCCTGGAGCTGGACGCCGAGGGCGAGAGAAGGCATATCGAGCGGCTCAACCGCGTTCGCCGTGAGCGAGACGACCGCGAAGTGACGCGGCGGCTCACGGAGCTTCGCCGGGCCGCCGCGGGAACGGACAACCTCATGCCGCCCATCATCGAGGCGGTGCGGGCCTATGCCACGCTGGGCGAGATATGCGACGTGTTCCGCGAGGTGTTCGGCGTCTACAGCCCGGCGGAGGTCCTGTAGCCGCGGCGCAGCGCGGTGATTGACAGGTGGCGCAGTTTCCTGTTACAATGTAAGCTCAATCGCACACTTGGTTTTGAGGCAAAACTGAATACGGCTCCCTCTCCGAGTTGTCCGGCCTAAACCCCGCCGTGGTGGGGCAGGGGCGGCAACCGGCAGGCGAAAGCCTCGAGGGTGCGGCGAGAAATGGCCACACCTCCCGTGTTTGGAAAGGAGAGACACTTGTCGTCAACAGGTCAATCAATAGCACCCTACCTTGTGATGGGGTGCTATTCTTTTTGCCTCAAGTCTGCCTCAGGACGTCAGGGTCCGGGGGCCGCGTAGCGGAAGAAAGGACAGAACACAAAGGCTCTCCGAGCTGTCCGGCCTAAACCCCGTTCATTCGGGGCAGGGCCGGCAGCCGGCAGGCGAAAGCCTCGAGGGTGCGGCGAGAAATCGCCACGCCTCCCGTGTTTGGAAAGGAGAGACGATGGGTGACATCGATTCGGCCGGCAGAGCCTTGCTCATCGAGGCGCTGTTGCCTCGCTCACGACCGGCCACGGTTGACGCCTTCTATCATGTGGTGCGCCCCCCCTGAGCCTGCCGCTTCCCTAAATGAGAGCGCATGCAAACACCTGTAACAAAGGAGCGCAAGATGAAAAGATGGGATCTGGTTGCAGTGGTGTGCGTTCTCGCCCTGCTGGTCGCGGTCATTCCCGGCACCATGCCGGTGGCTGCCGACCCGGGCGGGACGACATCGCTCACCATCACAAGATACGACTTCGACGGCACCACGGTGCTGGGTACGGTGACAATGAACGTCACCGAGTTGCAGACTCTCCCGGTCCAGGGCGATGGCTCAACGCACTACTACCTGCAGGGGCCGACCATGGACCCGCTGAACCTGTGGGACCCCGACGAGACGCTGAACCTGAAGGACAAGGGTGCCCTCAAAGGCACCGACGTCGCCGACCTGTGCGACGAGGTGGGCATGTACCCCACCGACGAGGTCGAGGTACTGGCTGAGGACGACTTCGGCCAGACCTTCCAGTACGTCGACGTGTACGACCCCGAGCCGGAGCAGGGCAAGATGGTGGTGTGCTGGTGGAAGGACGGGGACCTGGTGCCCACCTACGACGATGGCATGCAGCTCGTTTTCTTCGCCGAGACCACCAACGGCTCGGGCCAGTACGTGTTCGGCAACTGGGACATGAACCAGACGCTGCCCGAGGACAACCATCACTACTGGGGCGACTACCCTTCGTCAAACGGACTGTCGGTGAAGTACATCGACCGCATCAATGTGTACAGCCATGAGTGGGAGTTGACGCTGGACGGCGACAGCACCTACGTCATGGACCAGCCGGAGTTCGAGGAAGGGGTAGGATGCCACGAGGTGACATGGGATGACGGCGGCGACATCTGGAGCGGCATACCGCTGTGGCGGCTGGTCGGCTATGTCGACGATGACAACGTGCACGACTTCAACGACGACCTGGCGGCGGAGGGGTATGAGGTCAAGGTCACAGCCGTGGACGACTACAGCAAGACCTTCGCCAGCGCGGACGTGGCACGCAACGACGACATGATCATCGCCAACACCCTCAACGGCGAGCCGCTCGCGGCGAACAAGTTCCCGCTGCGACTGGTCGGCCCGGACCTGACCGGGGGACAGAAGGTAGGGCAGATTGCCACCATAGAGCTGGTTGGGCTGCCCGAGGGGGACGCCAGCGCGTCGCTCGGGGCCACCGCCAACGTGGTGCTTCCGACTGTGGGAATCGGCCTGGACCGCGATTCCATAGACTACGGGGACGTTGGCCCGGGTGAAAGCTCCGATGAAGAGACGGTGAACGTCACCAACGTCGGCACTACCGACGTGGACGTGACCCTTCAGGTCATCGGGGGCAACGGAGTGGCCCAGGACTTCTACGAGCTCTCGCTTCACCTTGACGGCCTTCTCTTCGACCCTCTGGCGGTCATCGCACACATTCTGGTGGGCAATACCGAAGATGTGGTCACGCAATTGCACGTGCCGTCCAACTGGAGCCATGGCGGCGCTCAGGAGGCGGAGTTCATCTTCTGGGCTGAAGCATCACCCTAGTTGGGATTGTGACATGGGCGGAGGCCAGCGGCCTCCGCCCATGCGCGGAGCGTGCACCTCGTGGCAACGCTCCGCGCTGTCAAACTGATTGGAGGACTGGATGAGAATCGCAAGGTGGACCGCTCCATTGCTGCTGGCCGTTCTTCTGGCGCTTCTGCTCTCCAGTACAGCAGACGCTGGCGCCTTCGCCATCGGGCCACCCTCACTGGAGGTCACCGTGCCTTCGGACGGTGAGGCTGACGTTTCGGTCTACATCACCTCCGACTTCGATGGCGAGCTGCTCGTCGATACCGAGGGCGTTCCATTCGACGTGGAACCGAAGGTGATAGAGATCGAGGATTCATACGTCCAGCAACACGTGGACCTGACCTTCGTCGGGAAGCCCTCAGCCTCCGCCGGCACATATGACGGCAAGGTGACATTCCTCGGCTACATGGGGGGCAACGTCGCTGGCGGAGTCAAGCTGGAGCTGACGGCGACCGTGACCGGGACGGGGGGCGTTGCCAGTATCGACGAGACTGGCGGCTGGCTGGAGGAGAACTACCTCATAGTGGTGCTGGGGGGTCTGGCCGTGGTGGCGCTGGTATTCGGCATCCTGATTGGGAGACGGGGGAGACCCAGGCCGCAGCCGGCACTGGCAAGGAAGAGAAGACGTGAGTACCCGCAAAGCAAGAGCCGCACTACTCGCTAGCATCGTCCTGCTCACGCTCGTTCTGTGGACCGCGCCGGCACTGGCGGCCGAGCCGACCACATCCGTGCACGTGGTGAAGTACGCCGCGGATGGGACTACCGTTGTGGCCGAGGAGTCGGTGGACTACGAGTGGATGGAGGCCAACCTGCCGGTGCAGGGCGACGGGGTGACCCACTACTTCCATCAGGGGCCGGTGTTTGAGGGGGACAAGTGGGACCCCGACGAGACGGCGAACCTCAAGGACAAGGGCGCCCTCATGGGCACGGATATCAGGGACCTGTGTGACCTGGTGGGCGGCATGGCGGATGACGACACGGTCGTCATCTGCGCCGCTGATGGCTACTGTGTCGACTTCGGCTACAGCACGGTGTACGAGCCTGCGGAGAGGCAGGGGCCGATTGTCCTCTGCTGGTACAACGGCGAAGGTGCCGGTGGTGCGGAGGCACAGGGTGAAGGGTATGCACCCAGCTACTACGACGCAATGCAACTGGTCTTCATGGCTGAGACCACTAACGAGGACGGCAAGTACGTATTCGGCAACTGGGATATGCACCAGTGCCTGCCGGAGGAGGCGCAGCACTTCTACGGCGAGCTCTATCCCTCCACCAACGGACTGTCGGTGAAGTGGATCAGCGAGATACTGGTACATTCCAGCGAGACAGCCGTTGCTTCACTGACGGACCCGGCGGACAGTGGCGATACGGACGGACGCTCGACAAACACGTCAAGCCCGATGTGGTGGATCATAGCCGCATCGGCGCTGGGCGTTGCGGCGCTGTTTCTTGTCGGAGTCGTCATGGGGAAGCTGGTGAGAAGGTGATGGCGGGGGCAGACCGAGGCAACCGACGGCGCGCGCTGGCTCTCATCCTGGCTGTCGTGTGTGGCGTCCTGGCCGTGCTCGCCTGCACCGCCTGCGGAGCGGGAAACACCGCTCACCAGGCCGTCGAGTGGGACGTCACCCTGGTCGGCGAGGGGGACACGGTCCTCAGCTATGACGACGTGACAGCGATGACGGCCTGTGAGGGCTATGGCGGGTTCTTCACCACGGTCGGCGTCGTCAACGGCCCCTACCATGCCACGGGCGTTCCATTGCAGGACCTGTGCGAGCTGGCTGGCGGGATTGACCCTTCGCAGGTGGTCCGCGTGTCGGCTCCCGACGGCTACTCCATGGTATTCAGCTACGCGCAGCTCAACGGCGATTTCGTGACCTACGAGCCGTCCACGATGAATGAAGTCCCGCACGGCGAACTCGAGGTAATACTGATGTACCAGCAGGACGGCAAGTATCTGTCGGAGGATTATGGCAGTCCGCTTCGGGTCGCCATAGTCGGCTCGGAGCCACTGCTCACCGAGGGGCACTACTGGGTCAAATGGGTGAACAAGGTCGAGGTGTTGAGCTTCGATTGAGCGCAGGGTCTGGTCAATGAGACGGTTCATGAAGGCGCCATACTGGGTGGCATTGGCGCTCCTGCTGGCTCTGATAATAGTCCCCAGCGTGTACTTCAGCCTCGACAACGACAGGACACTGGTCAGGGTCCTCAGCGCCGGCAGCCTCATCGTGCCCTTCACCGAGATGGAGGCTGAGTTCGAGAAACTGCATCCCGACGTCGACGTGTTCATCGACGGCCACGGCAGCATCCAGGTGATCAGGCACGTGACCGAGCTGTACCAGGAGGCGGATGTGATGGCGGTCGCCGATTACTCGCTCATTCCGATGTTGATGTACGAGTGCTACATGCCCGATAGCGGCGAGAGCTATGCCGACTGGTGTGCGCAGTTCGCCACGAACACCCTGGGGATAGCCTACTCTTCGAGCAGCAGGTATGCCGACGAGATCACCGCCGACAACTGGTATGAAATCCTCGCCCGGCCCGACGTGACCTTCGGCCTGTCCGACGCACGCTTCGATGCCTGCGGCTACAGGGCGCTGATGGTGTGCCAGCTCGCCGAGCTGCACTACAGTGACCCCGACATATTCGACACGTTGCTTGGTGAGGCCTTCACCTGGCCCCTGACCGTGGTCGAGGAAGGTGACGTCTACACCATCCTGGTGCCGGAGATACTGGAGCCGGCGAGCAAGAAGGTCGCTCTCAGGGGTTCCAGCGTCTGGCTGCTGTTCCTGCTGGAGTCCGGCGATGTGGACTACGCCTTCCAGTACGAGAGCGTGGCGCGGCAGCACGGTCTCGAGTTCCTGCAACTGCCGGTCGAGATTGACCTGAGCTCCTTCGACTACAGCCACGTGTACGAACGGGTGAAGGTCAAGCTCGCGTTTCAGCGCTTTCGGTCGGTGGAGCCGGAGTTCGTCGGTCAACCCATCATCTACGGGCTGAGCATACCCAACAACGCGCCGCATCCGGAACTGGGGGCCGAGTTCATCGAGTTCCTTCTCTCGCCGGCGGGACAGCAGATACTCAGCGAGCAATGGCAGCCATCCATAGACCCGGCTGAGGTGGACAGGGCTGAGGCTGTGCCTGCCAGCCTTGCGCCGTTGTTCCAGTGAAGGCGCGCGCCCAGCTTGAAATGCCGTGCCCGAGTATGCTAAGATGCTGGCTGTAGACGGCGTGAGATGAAGTACTCCCTCGGCTTAGATATTGGCTCGGTCAACGCGAAACTGGCCCTCATCGACCAAGACGGTAGCACAGTCAAGCTTGACACCGAGAAGATTACCTCGAGTCCCAATGCTGCGGTCGCTTCGCTTATTTCGAGGCTGGGCGCGGACGTATCGTTGGAGGACATCGCCACGGCGGGCGTGTGCGGCTCCGGCAAGGGCGTCATACCCAAGGACCTGAAGTGGGCGGTATACAGCAGCTCGCTCGCGATCGCCTCGGGACTTCTTCGTTCTTACCCGGACGCCAAGACCATCATCCAGATTGGCGGCCAGACGTCGCTGGTCATAGAGCTGGAGGACGGGCTCAAGAAGCCGTGGAAGGTGGCGTCCAACCCTCTCTGTGCCGCAGGCACCGGCAGGTTCATCGAGCAGCAGGCGTACCGCATCGGCATCAGCATCGACGAGTTCGCCCAGTTGGCCCTGCAATGCGAGGAGAGCCCGCCCCGAATAGCGGCCAGGTGCAGCGTCTTCGCCAAGACCGACCTCATCCACCTCCAGCAGAAAGGCGTGCCGATGACGGCCATGCTCTATGCCCTGTGCGAAAGCATCGCCCGTCTGGTCGTCTCGTTGAAGAAGGGGCCTTTCCATGAGCCGGTCTACTGTGTCGGTGGTGTTGCCGCCAACAGCGCTGTCTTGAAGGCGCTGACCGAGGCGGTGTCCGCGAGAAACGGCTACAAGGTCAACATAACTGTCCCCGAGGACTACGGCCATATAGAAGCACTGGGTGCGGCCCTGCTGGCGGCGGACAGCGGGAAGACGTCCACCGTCGTCCCTATTGAGGAACCCGATATAAAGCAGCGCTACTTCGAGACGTCGAGCCTGGACAGGGTGACCCAGCACGACGGCTGGGAGCCGCCGACAATCGACGCGCCGTTTACCGGCTACCTCGGGATCGACATCGGCTCCACCAGCACCAAGGCGGTCATACTGGACGAGACAGGCACGAGGGTGCTGGCCAAGAACTACCTTATGACCGCGGGCCGGCCGGTTGATGCCATCAAGCAGGTCTTCCGCAATCTGCTCCCCCTGGTCGGGGACAAAGCCACGATAGCCGGCGTGGGCATCACCGGCTCGGGCAGGTACCTGGTGGGTAGCTTCGTCGGGGCCGACCTGATAAAGAATGAGATCACAGCGCAGACCCGGGCCGCGGCGGAGATAGACCCTGACGCCGACATAATCGAGATTGGCGGCCAGGACTCCAAGCTCGTCATCAAGCGAAACGGTGTTGTCGTCGACTATCAGATGAACAAGGCATGCGCTGCCGGTACGGGCAGCTTCATCGATGAGCTGGCTGAGCAGCTAGGCGTGCATGTGCAGGACGGCGAGTTCGCCAAACTGGCGTTCGATGCGCCCCATACCATCGACCTGGGGTCCAGGTGCGCCGCCTTCATGGGACAGGCGGTCGCGTCGGCCCAGCAGGAAGGCGTGCCCATTGAGGTGATAACCGCCAGCCTGTCCAACTCGATTGCGGCCAACTACCTGTCGAAGGTCCTGGGCAACAGGAAGCTGGGGGACACGGTGATGCTGACGGGGGCGGTCTTCTACAACGACGCCGTCGTCTCCGCGTTTCAGCGGGCCCTGGAAGGCAAGGATACCATCGTGCCGCAGCACAAAGAGGTGAGCGGCGCAATAGGGGCGGCGCTCCTGGCGAAGGAGCAGATGGGTGGAGAGGGCTCCAAGTTCAAGGGCTTCCAGAACGTCATCGACAGCAATCCCAAGATAAGCACCTTCACCTGCAAGATATGCGATAACAACTGCACCATAAGCCGCATGGAGATACCGGGCGAGAAGCCTACCTTCTACGGCAGCAGGTGCGACCTCTTCGACAGCACCATCAGCCGGGAGAAGATGGAGACCGCTTTCGACGAGCGGGAAAGGTTGCTGTTCAAGGACTACACGGAACGGGCGGGCAGCGGGCCTACGGTCGGGATTCCCCGCGCGCTCATAGTGTACGACTATGCCCCGATGCTTATCGCCTTTCTAAACGCGCTGGGGGTCAACGTCGTCCTCTCCAGCAAGACCACCAAGGCTATCATAGAGCGAGCCGTTGAGCTGAGCTATAACGACAGTTGTTTCCCCGTCAAGCTGCTGCACGGTCATGCCGAAAGCCTCAAGGATGTTGACTATATTCTCTACCCCAGCGCCATCCGCATGGGGCTGAAGGAGGGGGACGAGAACCAGAAGTACACCTGCCCCCTGGTGCAGGCATCCCCGTATATCATTCGTCAGGCTCTGGACTTCGGCAAGGAGCTGCTCATACCGACCATAGACTTCAGCCGCGGGGACAAGCTGACCACAGACAGCCTTGCCGATTGCGCCGTGCAGATGGGGTTCAGCCGCGCGAAGGGCAAGAAGGCTGCCCGTGCCGGCATTGAGGCGCAGCGACAGTTCGAGGCGGCTGAGGTGGAGGCGGGGCAGAAGCTCCTGCAGCGGCTTCACGACAACAACGAGTTGGGCGTTGTGCTCCTGGCCCGGGCGTATATGTCGCAGGATGCCGGGGCCAACCTGGGCATAGCGGAGAAGCTCGCTCAGCTCGGCGTGGTGCCGGTGCCAATGACTTTCCTGCCGCTGAAGTCGGTGAATGTCTACGAGTACTCGGACCGGCCCTACTGGTACTACGAAGGCAAACACATCGCCGCCAGCGCTCTCACCGAGCGGGACCCGTCGCTCTACGGACTGATACTGACCAACTTCGGATGCGGCCCCAACTCCTTCATAATCAATATCGTTGAGGACATCATGGGCGGTCAGCCTCTGGGTCAACTGGAGATCGACGAGCACGCCGCTGAGGCAGGCATCGTGACCCGCCTCGAGGCCTTCGTCGATACGATAAAGGCGTTCGCTCGCTCCGGGGCGCAGGCCAAGGGGTGGGACGAGAACGCCTACCGCTCGGCCCCGGTAAGCTTGAGTACGGGCAAGACCATCCTGTTGCCACGGATGGCGCCTGGTGCGGAGGCTATGGCGGCGGCGATGGAGGCCTTTGGAGTGAAAGCGGCGGTGCTCCCGCCCTCCACTGAGGAGTCCCTTCTCTACAGCAACAAGGTGACACGGGGCACGGAGTGCCTGCCCTACCGCGTCACCCTCGGCGATTTCCTCAGGTACTTCCATGAGAACGGGGCCGACACCCTGCAGCAGGTCGAGGGGTTCATGCCCAGCGCCTTCGGGCCCTGCCGCTTCGGCAAGTATGTGGTGGAGGAGACCAGGATTCTCCGGGAAATGGGCTACGACCTTTCCATCCGCACCACCGTGTCCAACAACGCCTATCGTGACATGGGCCTCGGGCGTGCCTTCGAGCGCCTGGCATGGCGCGGCCTCGTCTCCTTCGATTACCTGCAGCGCCTTCTGTGGCGTACTCGCCCCTACGAGAAGTCCCCCGGCACGGCGGACGCGTTGTTCGACGACTACACCGCCCGCGTTGCCGACCGCATCAGGAAACGGGAGGACTTCGGCGACGTGCTGCGCGACGCCGTTTCCGCCTTCGGCTCAGCCATCGACCCGGAGAAGCCGAAGCGACCGCTGGTGGCCATCAACGGCGAGATCTTCCTGCGCTCCAACGAGTTCAGCAACAGCTACTTGGTGAGGGAATGTGAGAAGGCGGGTCTCGAGGTTATCGTCTCGTCCGTCGGGGAATGGGTGAAATACATCCAGCACCGCAATATCGAGGACGGCGTGTGGGACAGGGATGTGAAGAAGGTCCTGTCCGGCGTCATCAGGAGGCGCATACTGAGGACCGATGAGGAAATGGTGGCCGCCGCCTTCGAGGGCCTGCCTCATATGGGAGAGCCTTCCACTAAGGAGCTGCTGTCCTGCTCCGCCGACCACATCTCTTCAGACTGCGGTAGCGAGGCCGTCCTCAGCATAGGGTCCGGCGTTGAATGGCTGGAGAATCCCCGCTTCGCCGGGGTCATATCGGTGATGCCGCACGGCTGCATGCCCGGGGGTATTGTCGCCGCCATGTCAGAGAAGCTCGCCGCCACCCACGGCAAGCCGTGGATCAACCTCACCTATGATGGCTTCATCGAGACGACCAACCTGGAGAGAATCAACAACTTCGCGGAGATAATACGCTTCTGCAGCGCCGGCGGTGAACTCGCCCTCGCCGCTGTCTAGGCTCTAGTACTCCCGCGACACTCCCTGGGCCGGGTGGCCCACCACGCTCATGTAGACCACGCTTTCCTCGACCCCATCCACGCCCAGTATCCGGTTCACTTCATCATCGAACAGGGCCCCGACCTGGCAACTGCCCAGCCCTATGCTGACCGCGGAGAGCGCCAGGCCGTGTCCCACGTGGCCGGCGTCGAGGTACACGTAGCGGTACGCCCGCTGGCTGTACTTCCATTTGGAGCGGTTGAAGATGGCCGTCCACACGAACACCACCGCGGCGTCGGCGCATATCCGCTGCCCCAGCGCCGCCCGGGTGATATCCTGCCCCAGGTCCCCCGTGCGCAGCTCCTCCAGGGCGTGCTCTCGAATGGCGTAGTGATAGGCGCCGGGCGGCACCCCCTCCACGTCATGGACAATCACGTAGGTCTCCACCGGATAGAGGGCGCCCGCCGACGGGACGGTGCGGAACTCATGCCCGCGCTCCATGCTCCGGATGCCGTTTGACGCCCACAGCAGGTACGACAACTGCTCCAGGCTGATGGGCTTTCCGGCGAAAGAGCGAACGCTCCTGCGCCGCCGTATGGCCTCGTCCAGACTCATGTGTGAGCCCTCCGGAGGGGTGGGCAGCTCTATCCTGTTGCCGCCGGGGTACTCCTTGTACGGTTCGGGAAGCGCCATCCGCTCGCTTCCCGCCACCGCCCTGTCGCGATAGTACTTGGTGTCCTGCTGAAATGCGTCGCCCACTCCGTTGGCCATGTGCAACCTCCTCCGACCGCTGGCCAATTGTACCCCAATCGGGCACGGGAGTGATACCGAGTGCCGTTTGGCGCGCACGCACGGCTGCCACCGCTTCGGTAGGGGCGTTCAATTGAACGCCCCTACAAACGCTGGTGCTGCGGTGCCGCAGCAATGTGTATGGCCGTTGACAGGGTCGGCCATTCCTGCTACAATGATGATAGATTTAGCGATTACGCAACTATTAAATGATGGTGCCATGGCAAGCGAACAGGACAGGTGTGAGGTACACGTGATACACCCGGAGAAGGTGGCCGAGGCAAGGCGACGCCTGCTCGACGACAGGGCCTATGCCAGCCTGGCGGAGACCTTCGGTGCGCTGGCGGACTCCAACCGCGCCAAGATCGTCTACAGCCTTCTGGAGCAGGAGCTTTGCGTGTGCGATATCGCCGCTGTTGTCGGCATATCCGAGTCGGCGGTCTCCCAGCACCTGCGAATCCTGCGCAACCTGAGACTGGTGAAGCAGCGCAAGGAAGGCCGCATGATGTACTACTCGCTCGACGACGACCACATCCACAAGCTCCTCGACGTGTGCCTGGAGCACGTCGGCCACGACTAGGGGGCCTCTTTTCTTGTTGCCACAATACCTTAGCGATTACGCAGGAGATGAATCATGTTCACGACAGGCGGTGAGATGAGTCACACCGTCGTGCGCGGGGGATTGCCGCTCGAGCAGGCCAGAGCGCGCCGTGGCCCCTTCACCTTCCGCACCCGTGAGCAGGCACCGGGACAATGCTGATTGCGATACTTGAGAGCTTCTGGCGGTTCCTACTGGAGGCGGCGCCATGGCTGCTGCTGGGCTTCCTCTTCGCCGGCCTGATGAGCACCTTCATCCCGTCACAGGTCATACTCCGCTACGTGGGGAGGGGCAACGTCAGGTCCATACTCGCTGCGACCTTGATAGGCATCCCCCTGCCCCTGTGCTCCTGCGGCGTCATCCCGACGGGCATAGCCCTGCACCGGCAGGGGGCGTCTCGGGCCGCCACCATAGCCTTTCTCGTCGCCACGCCGGCGACCACTATTACCGCCATCATCATCACCGTGGCCATGCTCGGCTGGCGCTTCACCGTCCTCTACGTTGCCGCTGCAGTGGCGGTGGCCATCATCACCGGGCTGGCGGCCCTTGTCCTTCTACGGGAGGGGCCGCGGCAGGCCGTTGCGAACACGGCTGCGTGCGGGTGTGTGGAGGGGAGCGATTGCTGTGAGTCGGCGGCGCCCGGCTGCACCTGCGGCAGCCAGTGGGCCTGTGGGGTGCACGGGTTCTGGGAGCGCGTGAGGGCGACCTTCCGCTACGGCTTCGTTGACATGGTGGGGGACATCGGTCACTGGATCGTCATCGGTCTGGCGGCGGCGGCCGTGCTGACCGCCCTCATTCCGCAGCACGTCATCGGCGAGTACCTCGGCGGTGGCCTGCTGTCACTGGTGATAGTGGCGCTGGTGGCCGCGCCCTCGTATGTCTGTTCCACCGCCACGGTCCCCTTCGTCGCCGCCATGGTGGCCGGCGGGATGGATCCCAGCGCCGGCCTGGTCTTCCTCATCCTGGGACCGGCGACGAACCTGTCCACTATTCTCGTCGTTGGCAGGTCCATGGGCAAAGGGGCCGTTGCCCTCTACCTCGGCTGCGTACTGGTGCTGTCCGTCGGCGTGGCGTACGTCTTCGATGCGGGGGGTCTGCTATGATACAGACGATATGTGCTGTCATCCTGCTTGCGCTGATCGCGTATGCGCAGGGAAGGAAGCTGAGGGACAGGTGGAGGGCGAGGCGCTGACCGTCGCGGCATGTCCCCAGTGAGAACGATGGATATCACGAAGGGGCGTTCAATTGAACGCCCCTACAGTGTCAGGACGATGACCGCGGACTTGCTTCATACTGGCGATGGCGAACAGGTGGTGCGGCCCAGGGCGTGGGCCACCGCGGCGAGCTGCTGCATCAGTTGCGCGAACTCGGCGGTGGATATGGTCTGGGCGGCATCGCTGATCGAGTCCTGCGGTGAGTAGTGCGTCTCTACCATGAGGCCGTCGGCGCCGCAGGCGATTGCCGCCAGGCTCATAGCCGGCACCAGACGCGCGTTGCCGGTGCCGTGGCTCGGGTCGACGATGACCGGCAGGTGGGTCTTGGTCTTCAGATAGGGGACGGCGTTGAGGTCCAGAGTGAAGCGCAGCTCGTTGGTCGGGCCGCGGATACCGCGCTCGCACAGAATGACCTGCTCGTTGCCCTGGGCCATGATGTACTCCGCCGCCATGAGGAACTCCTTGTAGCTCGCCGCCAGACCGCGCTTGAGCAGCACCGGCCTGGACGACCTCCCAACCTCGTTGAGCAGGGGGTAGTTCTGCATGTTTCGCGACCCTATCTGCAGGCAATCGGCGTACTCGGCCACCAGCTCGGCGTCTCGGGGGTCGAGGACCTCGGTGACCACCTTGAGGCCGGTCTCACGCGAAGCGGCGCGAAGGTGCTCCAGCCCGGCCTTGCCCAGCCCCTGGAAATCGTAGGGAGACGTTCTCGGCTTGAAGGCGCCGCCGCGAAGCAGTGCAGCCCCCGCCGCCTTGACTTCCCAGGCGATGCGCAGCATCTGCTCGGCGCTCTCAACTGAGCACGGTCCGGCCATCACCACCACCTCGGTGTGGCCCACCTCGATCCCGTCTATGTCGACCACTGTGCCCTGCGGCCTGTAGTCGCGGCCTGTCAGGTGGCATGGCGGTGCCTGATTGGTGGCGGCGAGCGTGGTGGTTGCCGCCCTTTCGCTACTGGTGCTTTGGCCTGTGTCGGTCTTCATGATTCTAACCCCCCGAGATGTACATATACAGAAAGCCCTCCCGGCCTGGGAGGGCTTTGTCCGTTGCCCGAAACACTGTGAATGCTGACTGTCTTTAGGTCAATACCCTCCCGGGCCCGCGCGTCGGCGTGCTAAACCAGAACCAGTAATAGTAGCGGGCAACCGTTTGGGTACTCATTGCAACTCTCAGCCTGGAATCATACCACGGATAGCACCGGGGTGTCAACACCCCTTCCCTACCTGTCTACGGTCGGCCATCCGCCGCGCTGAGTCGAGCCTTGTGAAGGGCCATGCGCACCCCCTGCTACGGGCGCCACTGCGAGTAGCCCTGGAGTGACTGTTTCCGCAGCGAGCCTTCTTCCTCAGCGCTGTTGCCCCTCTCCGCTGGTAGACGCGTGGCGGTCGGGGTTTTTCCGGCGTGGTGCGCCAAATCGCCGTAATCCGCTTCTCAAATGAGGAATTCGCGGCCCAACGACCCCGGGTCAGGGAATCCCGTATGCCGGGGCCTGACCTTCAGCCAAACGCAGCATACCGCGCGCTTCCTTCCGCCCGTCCCTGCCGCAGGGTGGTTGGGGTGTGTATGTGGCCCACCCACCCGCCCTGAGGCGTAGTTCTGGGGGGCACCCCCAGAACTACGCCAGAGGGGGACACCCCTCTGGACTCCCCTGTGGCGTGAAGGGGTGGAGGCGGGCCTGATGAATCAGGCAACTGCAGTGGTGCGGTGGTCGGCCTGCAGTTGCGCTGTCGCTCCTCGCTTGCTATCATTCTCTGTGATTTCGAGATGGCACTGGAGGCCAGGTGCAGGACCACAGCCATGGGCATCATGCCTCACACCAATGTTGAGGTGGCGCTGCAGCTTGCCCTGAGTCTGGACATCCCTTTCTGGCCGCAGCTTCCCCGGGTGAGCTTCTACGAAGACATGTACGCCCAGGCATCGGAGAACTTCCCCGGAATACGGGTCGATGTCGAGAAGGACAAGCTCGGATTCGACACGGACAGGTTTCAGCAAGAGCTGGAACGCTACTCCGAAAGGATCGGCGATGCTGAGACCTTCACCATGAGCCGCGACTACTCAGCGGTCTATCACCGATTCCTGGAAGAGGACCTTCAGGGCTATCACGCTATCAGGGGGCAGGTCACCGGCCCGATAAGCCTTGGCTTCAACGTGCTCGATGAGGACCGCAAGCCCATCCTGTACAACGACGACGTGAGAACCCTGCTGTTCGACTTCATACAGAAGAAGGTGAACGTCCAGTACCACCAGCTCAGAGAGAAGAACCCCAATGCCTTTGTGTGGGTGGACGAGCCGGGACTGAACTTCGTCTTCAGCGGCCTGTCCGGTTACAATGACCTCCAGGCCAAGGAGGACTATCGGGGCTTCCTGAGCGGCTTCGATGGCCCCAGAGCGCTGCACCTGTGCCCCAACGTGAACCTGCCCTACCTGCTCGAGTTGGGGGTGGACATTCTGTCCTTTGATGCCTATCAGATAGAGTTCATGCCCCGGGAGTATGCCGCCTCGGTGGCGGGTTTCATTGAAAGCGGCAGGGTTATCTCGTGGGGAATCGTTCCCACCAGTTCGGCAACGCTTTCCGAGGAGACGGCCGAGACGCTGGCGGAGCGGCTCAGCGGCTACTGGGAGGTGGTATCGCGGAACGCTGGCATGCCGGTGAGACGGGTGGCCGAGCAGGCGCTGGTGGCGCCGGCACGATGCTGCGTCAAGGACCTGGAGGCACAGGGGCAGGCCTGTGCGTTGACCAGCGTGGAGGAGGAGAATGTCAGCACGGCATTCGCCATGCTGCGCGACGTCTCCCGAATCCTGAAGCACGAGTTCGAGCTGTAGAGGGACAGGTCGGGAAGTGACGTGCGCAGGACTGCTGGTTTCGGCTATAATCGGGTAAGCCCCTACTGCAACCATGGAGGTAGCCTTTGGATGTAGACAAGTTGAAGGTGACGGTCGCTGACGCGGTGGACGCTCAGAGTTCGGGCCTGATCGAGCTTAGCCTGATGATTCATGACAACCCTGAGGTGGCCTATGAGGAGGTGAAGGCTTCCGCCTGGCTGAGCGAGTATCTGGAAGAGCATGGTTTTGAGGTTGAGAGGGGGGTCTGCCAGTTGCCGACCGCTTTCATGGCGCGCTACGGTTCGGGCAAGCCGAGGATTGCTCTTCTAGCCGAGTACGACGCCCTGCCCGGGATAGGGCACGGCTGCGGTCACAACATAATCGGCACTGCCGCCGCCGGCGCGGGGGTCGCGGCTCGAAAGGCCGTTGACGCGGTGGGCGGGAGCGTTATGGTCATTGGCACTCCGGCCGAGGAGTCGTATGGCGGCAAGGTCGCGATGGCGGAAGGGGGCGCCTTTGAGGATGTCGATGCCGCCATGCTGGTGCATCCCCACGGGGTGGACATGGCCAGCATGCAGGCGCTGGCGTTGATGCGCCTTGAGGTGGAGTTCTTCGGCAAAGCGGTTCACGCTGCTGGTTTTCCGGAAAGGGGCATCAACGCGCTGGAAGCCATGATACTCTCGTTCAACGCCATCAACTCCCTGCGGCAGCACATAAGCGAGCGGGCTCGCATCCACGGAATCATCACTCATGGTGGTGACGCCCCCAATGTCGTACCTGCCTACTCCGCCGGCACGTTCCTGGTACGGGCTGAATGGGAGTTCGAGCTTGATGAGTTGAAGGAGAAGGTGCTACACTGTTTCGAGGCGGCATCTGTGGCCACCGGAGCCCGGTTGGAGTACCGGTGGGCGTCACACTACGCCCCTCTGAAGTGCAACTCCGCCTTGGCAGAGCTGTACTCCAGAAACATGGAGACCCTTGGCCGAAGCGTTCTGCCGCCTATGAGCAGGGGGCTCGGCAGCAGCGATATGGGCAATGTGAGCGTTCTTGTTCCCACTATCCATCCTATGGTGGCTATTGCCCCTCTTGATGTCATGGCGCACTCGCCCGAGTTCGCCGAGGCTGCTGCGTCGGAGGCAGGCAACCGCGGGCTTCTCGATGGGGCCAAGGCTATGGCCATGACTGTGGTTGATTTGATTGCCCGCCCCGATGTCATGCAGAGGGTGAAGGAGGAGTTCGACACCGGCAAGCCGGTCGACCAAGGGGGCGGAGGGTAGCTGAGCGGTGAATCTCTATCTCGGAATCGATGTTGGCTCGGTGAGCACCAAGTTCGCCCTGTTGAGCGAGGATGACGAACTTGTCGCCTCCCTCTACCTGCGCACGCAGGGGCAGCCCCTGGTGATGGTGCAGCAGGGTCTCAGGGAGGTCCTCGGCGGGCTCTCGTCCGGTGCATGCATCAGGGGAGTTGGCACCACGGGCAGCGCCCGGCAGCTCGCCGGGGTCATTGTGAGTGCCGACGTGGTCAAGAACGAGATAACCTCTCACGCGGTGGCGGCGCTTCACCACGTTCACGACGTGCAGACCGTCATCGACATTGGAGGGCAGGATAGCAAGATCATTCTGGTCAGGAACGGTGTGGTGACCGACTTCGGGATGAACACCATCTGCGCCGCTGGCACAGGGAGTTTCCTCGACCAGCAGGCATCGCGTCTGAACGTGCGCATTGAGGATTTTGGAGGCATGGCCCTTGAGAGCGGAAAGGCGGTGCACATCGCGGGGAGATGCACTGTCTTCGCCGAGTCGGACATGATTCACAAGCAGCAGATGGGACACCGCATGGAGGACATCGTGTACGGTCTGTGCCAGGCTATGGTGCGCAATTACCTGAACAACGTTGGCCTGGGAAAGGAGATCCTGCACCCCGTGGTGTTCCAGGGAGGCGTCGCATTCAACCGGGGCATTGTCCGGGCGTTCGAGGAAGCGCTCCGTATCCCGGTGATAGTGCCCGCTCATCATGAGGTGATGGGTGCCATCGGGGCGGGGCTGCTGGCACACGAAGAAGTGGCGCTGCGCGGCAATGGCACCAGGTTCGCCGGGTTCGAGATGGCGGAGGCCAACCTCCGCACCTCTTCGTTTGAATGCGAGGCTTGCCCCAGCAGGTGCGAGATCGCTCAGGTGTTTCGGGATGGGGAGGTGCTTGGCCGATGGGGAGGCCGATGCGACATTTGGGAGAGAGTAAACTGAAATGAGAATCGCTCTGGATGCCATGGGGGGCGACAGTGCCCCACGGGAGACGGTCAAAGGAGCGGTGGCGGCCGCTCGGGAACATGGTGTCGAGGTGGTGCTTGTGGGCAGGAACGGTGCGATTGAGGCGGAGCTGAAGGCGTGCCACTGGGACCTGCCCGTAGTCCACGCCAACGAGGTGGTAGGATACGGAGAGTCGGCAGCCAGGGCGGTGCGGGCCAAGCAGGATTCGTCCATCGTGGTGGGCACGAATCTGTTGAGGGATGGTCAGGTGAACGCCTTCGTCTCCGCGGGGAACACCGGGGCGGTAGCCGCTGCCGCGGTCTTCGCGCTGGGCAGAATCACGGGGGTCGAGCGCCCGGCCATAGGTTTCCTCTTCTCCACCCCCATGTTCAGCGTTCTCATGCTTGATGTGGGGGCCAACTCCGACTGCAAACCGAATCAGCTCCTGCAGTTCGCTCGCATGGGGAGTGCCTATATGGAGAGGCTGTGCGATATTGAGCGTCCGAAGATCGGACTGCTCTCGATTGGAGAGGAAGAGACCAAGGGCAACCGACTGGTGCGAGAAGGGCATGCTTTGCTCAGAGAGTCGGGTCTCAACTTCGTGGGCAACATCGAGGGGAAGGACATGTTCAACGGAACGGTCGACGTGGTGGTGACGGACGGCTTCACCGGCAATGTGGTGCTCAAGACCAGCGAGGGCTTCAGCGAGTTCACCTTTCGATTGCTGCGGGAGAAGATAGCGAGCAGGCCCCAATACCGCATTGCCGGCTTCTTTCTCAAGCCTGCGGTGCGTGCTCTCACCAAGAGGCTTGAGTATTCGGAGTATGGCGGCGCACCCCTGCTCGGGGTCAACGGCAACGTGATTCTGGCTCACGGCAGAAGCGATGCCAACGCAATCAAGAACGCTATCCTGATTGCGAAGCAGGCTCAGGAGCAGGGAGTGCTGGAGGCATTGGCGCGAGGAATACCGTAAAGGAGGGTTTCATGGCAGAAGTAGTGACCGTCAGTGACGCGACCTTTGAGGAGAAGGTGCTTAAGGCCAGTCTGCCCGTACTGGTGGATTTCTGGGCACCCTGGTGCGGCCCGTGCAAGGCGGTGGCCCCGATACTGGAGGAACTGGTGAAGGAGTACGACGGGAAGATGGGCATCGCCAGACTGAATGTTGACGAGGAACCGATCAACGCCAGCAAGTACGGAATATCCGCCATCCCCACCATGCTGCTGTTCCAGGGCGGCCAGCCGGTGGGTCAGATTCTGGGATTCAGGCCGAAAGCCCAGCTCAAGAAGGCGCTGGACGAAATGCTGACCTAGGTGCCGGTGCGCCGCGGGGGAACGGAGTTTGCGCCGGAGCGCACTGGCACCATAGGGCGCTGCACACCTGCGGGGGCAGCCGAGGCGCGGAAGGAGGGGTGAGCATGGCAGAGGCCTACGATGTAATCATCATTGGTGGAGGCCCAGCCGGGTTGACTGCCGGCCTCTATACGTCGCGAGCGAGATTGCGCACGCTGCTTATTGAGAAAGCTATGTTCGGCGGTCAGATCGCCAACACCGAGCACGTCGAGAACTTCCCGGGTTTCCCTGACGGAATCTCGGGCTTCGAGCTGGGCCAGTCCATGTACCAGCAGGCGGAGAAACACGGTCTCCAGACCGTTGCCGCCGAGGTGACCGGCATTGAAGTCAGTGACAAAGGCAAGGTGGTGAAGACCACCGAGGGTGAATACGTTGGCACGGCGGTGGTGGTTGCCGGAGGCGCTGAGCGCAACAAGCTCGGTGTGCCTGGCGAGGAAGAGTTCCTGGGAAAGGGCGTATCCTACTGTGCCACGTGCGACGGGGCGTTCTTCAGAGAGCAGGTGGTGGCGGTGGTCGGTGGTGGGGACTCGGCGATCGAGGAGGCGCTTCAGCTCACGCGTTTCGCCTCAAAGGTGTATGTGATTCACCGCCGCGACCAGCTTCGTGCGTCGAAGCTGCACCAGGAGAGGGCCTTCTCCAACCCGAAGATAGAACTTGTGTGGGACAGTGTTGTGGAGGAGATCCAGGGCCCCGACAAGGTTCAAGGGCTGGTGGTACGCAATGTGAAAACGGGAGAGGTCACGAAGCTGGATGTGTCTGGAGTCTTCATCTATGTGGGGCTGCATCCGGAGACTGACTATTTGAAGGGAGTCGTTCCCCTGGATGAGGAGGGACGAATCCCCACCACTCAGAGGATGGAGACCGAAATACCTGGGGTCTTCGCGGCTGGTGACATTCGCAGTAACTCACCACGTCAGGCCATTACTGCTGCGGGAGAAGGTGCCACCGCCGCCATTGCTGCGGAAAAGTATCTGGCAGAACAACAATAGCCTATTCTCGCTGTCTGCCCTAGTCGTCCTCTATGCCTAGCTCCTTGATGTAGTCAAGCGCATCCTTGACGGTCTTCAGCTTCTCTGCATCCTCGTCGGAGATCCGTATCTCTCTGTTGTCATCGCTGAACTCCTCCTCGATGGCCATGGTCAGCTCCACGAGGTCAAGGGAATCGGCGTTCAGGTCATCGACGAAAGAAGCCTCGGGCACTACCTGGTCTTCATCCACGCCTAACTGGTCGACCACTATCTTTCTGAGCCGCTCGAAAACCGTGGGCACCTTGTCACCCCCTTTCCTTACTCACATGGGCACTAACAGTCCCCAGGACTCCGTTCACGAACTTAGAGGAATTCTCACTGCCAAAGGTCTTGGCAAGGTCTACCGCTTCATTGATGGCGACCTTGACGGGTACTCTATTATCCAACAAAACCTCGAAGATGGCAATCCTAAGGATGTTTCTGTCGATGGCCGTTAGCTGCGCTACTGGCCAGGCAGGGGCATGCTTCTGAATCATGCTATCAATTCTCTCTCGGTTTGTCAAAACCCCATTGACCAGATCCCGGGCGAACACTACGCCCTCCTCCGGCAAGAACGATTCACTGACCAACCGCTGCAGCGTCTCCTCCCCGTCATGGGCGACGGAATCCACCTCAAACAGCGTCTGCAAGGCAATGGTCCTCGCCTTTCTCCGCGTGCCCGGCATCTCGTCCGCCTTCCTCCGTAGCCTCGAACCTGTGGATGACCCTACGCGTGGCCCGTCAGGCCCGTCGTACTAGGCATCACCAAGAAGATGAATATTGCCAATCCTGACGTTGCTGAGCCCGGCCTCTTGTGCCGCATCAAGGCAATCATAGGCCAGGTGCCTCGACGTGGTGGGCAGATCGCTCATGGCGAACTGCGGATGAAAGGCAAGGAGGCTGTACGGAATATGCGGATTGAGTGAGGCGACAAAGGACGCAATACTGAACACTTCTTCTCTGTCGATGTAACCGGGGACGAGCAGGGTGCTGGCGATGAGGAACGGGGGCGACGGTCTTTCCGCGCAGTAGCTGGCCAGCAACCTGAAGTTCTCCAGTGTCCTTCTGTTGCCTACACCGCACAGGGCGACATGAAGGCCCTCGCTCCACGCCTTGAGGTCGAACTTGATGCAGCCGCCCGACTCAAGTGACAGTTGAGCAGCCTGCCGCAGCAGCGACGGGTGCATGGAGCCGTTGGTCTCCCAACAGATACGCAGGATGCGCCCCTTGTTTCTCTCCACGGCCAGTCGCGAAGTGCGGAGCGAGTGGGGAAACTGGGGGCTGGGGTCGCCGCCGAAGTAACATATGCACGCGGTCTCCTCGTCCACCTGGTCAGCGAGCACAGAGGCACTCGTTCTCGCTTGTTGGCTCGCGTGGTAACGGTAGTGCCAGTTCTGGCAGAACAGGCAGTCAAAAGAGCACGCCTGGTAGAAGACGGCCAGGTTCTTGTAGCCATACTCCGCTCCCGGTCGATAGGCGAAGCGGGGGTAGCCGCTGCCGGTCCCACCGGGGCAAACCCAGTCGGCAACGCAATTGGTCGGCAGGGGATCGTAGTACCAGGCAACGTTTCCCATGTCGGCGTTGGCTCCGACGAGCCGGCCCCCGCTATTGCGGCGCAGGCCGCAGTAGCCCGTCTGCCCCACGCCAACAACGCATTCATTAACGCACAGGCGGCATTGTCTGCCTTCTTCATCCCGTGGAGGAGTGGCGGGCAGATTGAAGGGTCTCCTTGCCTCCTCGTGGGCCTTCTCGACGTGCGGCAGCACAGTGTCGAAATGCGACCGGAGACAGTCGAGGCAGACACCCAGGGCTGAAGAGATAAGAGGGGACTCCCTTCCACAGCCCTTGCACTTGGCCGCAACTTCGGTGCGTGAGGCTCGGTGTGGTAGGCTCATGGCAAACTCATGCTTCGGCTTCTTGCGCTCCCTGCTCCCCACTGGTGGCCAGTGCGTCGTTGAGCTTCTTCATGAGGCGGGACTTGCGGCGAGCAGCATTGTTGGGATGTATCGTCCCTTTCTGAGCTGCCCTGTCAAGAGCTTGCGTGGCCTGTTTCACCGCCTGCTGCGCGGCATCGAGGTCGTTGCCCTCTATGAGCTTCCTTGCCCTGGTGACATAGGTCTTCACCGAGCTACGTATTGGCTTGTTGCGCTCTGCCTTTCTCTGCTTGGCGCGGGCTGACCGTTGGGCTGATTCTCTACTTGGCAAGCTTTACCTCCTGTGCGTGACGTGTGACGCTGATTACTCCCTTGACCCCCTCGAGCCTGGACATAAGGCGACTCAACTGCTTGATCCCCGTCGTCTCCAGAGTGAGCGATACCGAGGCTGTCCGGTCACTATGGTTTGCCATGTCCACCGTGGCGATGTTCACCTTCTCGTCGGCGATCACGGTGGTGATATCACGAAGCAGTCCCACGCGGTCAAAGGCTTCAATCAAGAGCGGCACTGACCATAGCTGGTCCGTTGGCCCCCAATCCACCTTGATGAGCCGCTCCTTCTCATCTATGTTGACCACGTTGGGGCAGTCCTTGCGGTGCACGCTTATCCCCTTGGTGCGCGTGACATAGCCGATGATCTCATCCCCGGCCACGGGGTTGCAGCAAGGTGCAAGATGCGTCAGGAGGTCCCCGACCCCCATTACCTGGATAGCCGTGGCGACCTTCTGCTCCCGCGGAGCCGCCTCCGGAGCAGAAGGCGGTTTCTCCTCCTGCACCGTAAGCTTCGCTGCGATCTGATGGGTGCTCAAGTCGCCGGAGCCGATGGCGGCGAGGAACTCATCCACGCTTTCACGCTTGAACAGGTCGGCGAGTTCCTGCTCAGAAAGGGAGACTCCCAAGCGCCTCAGTTCCTTCTCCAGAAGCTCCTTGCCTCGCTGGATGTTCTCATCACGCTCCTGCTTGCGGAACCACTGGCGGGCCTTCTCCCTGGCATGTGACGTCTTGAGGTAGCCCAGAGCCGGGTTGAGCCAATCGCGGCTTGGCCCCTTCTCCGTCTTGGTCGCCACTATCTCCACGGTGTCGCCGTTATCAAGCTGCGAGTTGAGCGACACCATTTTGCCATTGACCTTCGCCCCGATGCAGCGATGTCCCAGGTCGGTGTGGATACGATAGGCGAAGTCCAGAGGCGTGGAGCCTGCGGGCAACTCCTTTATCTCGCCCTTGGGCGTGAACACCAGCACGCGGTCACCGAAGACATCGGCACCTATCGATTCCATGAACTCGGCACCGCCGATGTCTTTGTACCAATCGAGAAGCTGACGCAATACGGTCATCTTCTCCTCGAACTCCTTGTCCTCCCTGGCGCCCTCCTTGTACCGCCAGTGAGCGGCGATGCCGTATTCGGCTACGCGATGCATGGCGTGAGTGCGAATCTGAACCTCCAGTGGCGTTCCACCCATGTACAGCACCGTGGTGTGAAGCGCGCTGTAGACGCCTTCCCTGGGATTGGCAATGTAGTCCTTAAACTCTCCCGGAATGGGATGCCACAGGCTGTGGATTACCCCAAGGGCTTCATAGCAGTCTTTCACGTCGTTGACCAGTATGCGGAAGCCGAGGAGGTCGTATATCTCGTTGAGTTCCTTCCCCTGCGCGATGTACTTGTCCATCTTCCTCTTGATGCTGTACATGTGCTTTAGCCTGCCCGTGACCTCAGCCTTCAGCCCCGCTCTGCTCAGCTCTTGCTTGATGATTCGGGTGACCTCGGCAACATGCCTCTCGCGCTGCTGCCTGCCGGCGGTGACGAATCGGCTGATCTCGCGGTACTTGTCGGGCTCCAAATGGCGGAAGGCCAGGTCGTCAAGCTGCCGCTGTATCTGCCAGATACCCAGCCGGTAGGCTATAGGGGCATATATCTGCCTTGTTTCCTGAGCCAACGCCTGCCGTTTTGACGGGGGCACCTGCCTCAGCGTGCGCATCTGCTGGAGCTGGTCGGCGAGCTTGATGAAGACCACCCGGATGTCCTCGGACATTGCCATGAGCATCTTGCGCATGCTCTCTGCCTGGGCCTCTACGTCAATACTGCCCTTCCGCGGCGTACCGTCCTCGGGCCTTGACATCCGGCGAAGTCTCACCAGCGCCTCCACCAGCTTCCCCACCTCGTTGCCAAAGCGCTCGTCGATCTCCTCCAGGGTAACGTCGCAGTGTTCGGCTACGTCGTGAAGCAGCGCTGCAGCGATGCAGCTCTCATCCAGTTGAAGCTCGGCCATCGTGATGGCCGTCTGCAGGCACCGCTCCATGCGTCGCTCGCCGTGTTCGACAAGCTGGTAGGCCTCGGCGGCGAACTCGTGGGCATCCTCGATCAGCGCAAGCGTCTCGCTGGGCAGGTACATCTGCGTCTTGTCGATTAGAGCCCTGATGTCGGTTGGCTTTGGCATAACTCTCTAGTATAGCGCAGCCCTGGTGGTTCTGCAATTGACCTTTACAAGCTCTTTTGCCTTACGGTATGCTAGGCTGGCGGGAAGGGGGGCCTACGTGTACAAAGCGCCGCGCGGGACAACGGATATCTTGCCCGCGGAGCAGGGCTACTACCGGCACGTCGAGGCGACGGCGGCGCGGCTGTGCCAGCGCTATGGCTACGAGCGCATCGACACCCCCGTGTTCGAGGATGCACGTCTTTTCGTGCGCACCATTGGTGAGGGCACGGACATCGTGGAGAAGGAGACGTACACCTTTGACGACCGCAGCGGTCAGGCGATGACGTTGCGCCCCGAGGGGACCGCCCCCATCTGCCGCGCTTATGTCGAGCACGGTATGCACAACCTGCCGCAGCCAGTGAGGCTGTTCTACCTCGCTTCCATATTCCGCTACGAACGACCGCAGAAGGGGAGATACCGCCAGCACCAGCAGTTCGGCGCTGAGGCCATCGGCGACGGCGACCCGGCGCTCGATGCTGAGGTCATCGATTTGGCGTGGCGGTTCTGCGCCGCTGTGGGCCTGACCGGTATCGCCATACAGCTCAACAGCATCGGCTGCAAGGTGTGCCGCCCCGCCTACCTTGCGGAGCTGCAGAAGCACTACTCAGCCCACGTCGACGTGCTGTGCCCGGATTGCAGGGTGAGGCTGCAGAAGAACCCGCTGCGTCTGCTGGACTGCAAGAAACCCTCATGCCAGGACATAGCCGAGTCGGCGCCACGAAGCAGTGAGCACCTGTGCCCGGAGTGTGGCGGCCACTTTGATGGCGTCAGGGAGTATCTGCGTGTGCTGGGAATCGCTTTCGAGGAGAACCATCGTCTGGTGCGTGGGCTTGACTACTACACCAAGACGGTGTTCGAGATCCAGCCGCGAGGGCGGGAGGGCGCGCAGAGCGCCGTGGGTGGTGGAGGACGCTACGATGACCTTATACAGGAACTCGGTGGCAAGCCGACCCCGGCGGTTGGCTTCGCGATAGGAATTGAGCGGGTCGTGCTCGGCGTGAAGCAACAGGGTATGGCTCCGCTTGCCTCTCCAGGGGAGAAGGTCTTCGTCGCTTCTCTTGGAGACGAGGCGAAGGCGGAGGCGGTGAGACTCACCGCTGAGCTTCGCCGCGCTGGAGTCATTGCCATACCCAGCCTGGGCAATCGCAGCCTCAAGGCGCAGCTCAGGCAGGCCAATGCACTGGGTGCGGCTCACGCCCTTATCATGGGCGACGACGAGGTGCGCGCTGGCAGAGTGGTGCTGCGCCACATGGACCGGGGGGAACAGGAGAGCGTGCCAGTGCAGGATGTGGTGGGCATGCTGAGAAGCCCCGATGTCCGCTTTGAGCAGTAGCCGGCTTGTGATATAATGACACCGTCCCCGTTCGGGGTCTTTTTTGTTGGTGGTTGGCATATGCTGGAGAGACTGGAAGCGGTCGAGAAACGGCACGAGGAGCTGAGTCGGCTCATGGCTGAGCCTGAGATTGCCGCTGACTATGAGCGCCTTCAGAGTCTGGCCAAGGAGCAGGCGGCGATCAGCGAGATGGTTGCCCTGTATCGGGAGTACAGGAATACGGCGCGGGCCATCGAAGAGACGCGTGCCATGATGGATGGCGGCCTGGACGAGGACATGGGTGCGCTGGCGAAGGAGGAGTTGGAGAACCTGGAAGCGCGTCTGGAGAGCCTGACCCGGGAGCTGGAGGCCGCCCTCGTTCCCCGTGACCCGTATGCTGACAAAGATGTCATAGTGGAGATTCGCGCTGGTGCTGGCGGGGATGAGGCCGGCCTTTTCGCCGCCGACCTGTTCCGCATGTACACCCGCTATGCCGAGTCCCAGAAGTGGCTGGTCGATGTGATCGATAGCAACCAGAGCGGCGTCGGCGGCTTCAAGGAGGTCATCTTCGAGGTCAAGGGCAAGGGTGCTTTCAGCCGGCTCAAGTACGAGCGTGGTGTGCACCGGGTGCAGCGGGTGCCCGTCACTGAGTCGAGCGGCCGTATCCACACCTCGACGGTTACCGTCGCGGTTCTCCCTGAGGCCGAGGAGGTGGATGTGGGTATCAGCCCCGAGGACATCAAGTTGGAGGTATTCCGCGCTGGAGGGCATGGGGGGCAGAATGTGAACAAGGTGGCCACGGCGGTGCGTATTACCCACCTTCCGACGGGCATCGTCGCCAAATGCCAGGACGAGCGCTCCCAGTTGAGGAACAAGAACAGCGCGATGGCTGTGCTCCGGGCTCGCGTCCTGGACCTGGAGCAGAAGAGGCATTCTGAAGAGGTGGCCAAGGAGCGCCGGTCGCAGGTGGGCACCGGAGAACGTTCGGAGAAGGTCCGTACCTACAATTTCCCCCAGAGTCGTGTCACCGACCACAGAGCGGGGCTGACGCTGCACAATCTGGAGCGGATTCTCGAAGGGGACCTGGATCCCCTCATCGACGCTCTCGCCGCGAGCGAGCAGGCGAAGCGGTTGGAGGGACAGTTGGTTTGACCATACGCGAGGCGCTGCGTCAAGCCTCACAGACCCTGGCCGCTCACTCCACCACAGATGCCCATCTCGAAGCAGAGATCCTCCTCATGCATGTACTGGGCATCGACCGCGCCAGGCTGTATGCCTCGTTGGGGCAGGACCTGTCGCATAGCGACGTCGAGGTCTTGACGCAGCTTGTCAACCGTCGAGTGGCGAAGGAGCCGGTCGCCTATATCACCGGGCACCGCGAGTTCTTTGGCTATGATTTCCACGTTGCCCCGGGCGTGCTGATTCCGCGGCCGGAAAGCGAGCTGCTCGTTGAGGAAACGCTCGACTTCGTCAGCGGCCGTTTCCCGCTGGGGGACCCGAGTATAGCCGACGTCGGTACCGGCAGCGGCGCCATTGCGGTGTCGTTGGCTCTGCGTCTGCCCAACGCCAGGGTATTCGCTATTGATATCTCCCGTCGCGCCCTGGACATAGCCGGGGTCAATTGTGTTAAGCACGGTGTTGAAGAGCGTGTCCATCTTTTGGAAGGCGATCTGCTGTCGCCGCTTGACGATCCGGTGGACGTCATAGTCGCCAATCTTCCCTATGTCACCAACGCGGAGTTGGGAGGGCTCGGCGATGAGATAGAGATGCACGAGCCGTCGGAGGCTCTTGGTGGGGGCGTAGATGGGCTGGACGAGGTGCGGCGGCTTCTCCGAGGAGCTGGCGACAGGTTGCGCCCGCAGGGTGCGGTTATTCTGGAGATCGGGCCGGCGCAGGCAGAGACGGCGGCATCGCTGGCGGGCTCCGCGTTCCCTCAGGCGACGGTTGAGTTGAGGAGGGATTTGGGCGGATGGGAAAGGGTGCTGAAAACCCGCACATAATTTCACTTGACACGTGCGTGAAATGATGGTAAATTGATTGTTTGTTGCTCACTCACTAGCCAGGGGGGGGGGATTGGAGGTCGGAAGACCTGCCAGGCCGGGCTAGGGTTGCAGCTCAGTCTTAAGGCTTGCGGCCTTTTGTTATGGCCACAATTAGGAGAAAAGAATGCCTACGGTTAATCAGCTTGTGCGGTCAGGGCGCAAAAAGAGCAAGAAGAAGACCAAGGCGCCGGCGCTGGGTTGGGCATACAACTCCTTGAAGGGGAGGATGCAGGCGGGAACGGGCTCACCTCAGAAGCGTGGGGTGTGTACTGCGGTGAAGACCGTGACGCCCAAGAAGCCCAATTCCGCTCTGCGGAAGGTGGCCCGCGTCAGACTGACCAACACCATGGAGGTCACTGCCTACATCCCCGGGGAGGGGCACAGCCTCCAGGAGCACTCCGTCGTGCTCATTGAGGGAGGACGAGTCAAGGACCTTCCCGGAGTCCGATACCATATCATTCGCGGGACGCTGGATTCGGAGGGGGTCGAGGGCAGGCGGCAGGGACGGAGCAGGTACGGGGCGAAGCAGCCGAGACAGTCGAGCGCTTTGTAGAGGGAAGGACGAGAATGCCACGAAGAGCCCGGGTGACAAAACGAGAGATTGACCCTGACCCTCGGTTCCAAAGCGTAGCCGTGGCCCGGATGGTCAACAGGGTGATGACGCGGGGCAAGAAGAGCGTGGCGGAGGCGATCGTCTATGATGCTCTCGACACGGTGAGGGACCGAATGAAGAGGGACCCGGTTGATGCCCTCGAGCAGGCGATCAAGAACACCACACCACTTCTCGAAGTGAAGCCGCGCCGCGTTGGCGGTGCGACATATCAGGTGCCCGTGGAGGTCCGGCCGGACCGTGGCCTTTCCTTGGCCATGCGGTGGATTGTGCGATCAGCGCGGGCACGCGCCGGCAAGTCCATGGCGGAGAAGCTTGCGGCGGAGATCTTGGATGCCGCGCAGCGACAGGGTGCAGCCATCAAGAAGCGTGAGGACACTCACAGGATGGCGGAGGCCAATAGGGCCTTTGTGCACTATCGGTGGTGAGGGCTATGGCCAGGCTGGTCCCTCTGGGACTCATCAGGAATATCGGTATCATTGCCCACATTGATGCGGGGAAGACTACGACCACGGAGAGGATTCTCTACTACACCGGTCGTACCTACAGGGTGGGCGAGGTAGATAACGGAACAGCGAAGATGGACTGGATGGAGCAGGAGAAGGAGAGGGGAATCACAATTACGGCTGCCGCGACGAAGTGCTTCTGGCGTGACCATCACGTCAACATCATCGATACCCCGGGACACGTGGACTTCACCGCCGAGGTGGAGCGAAGCCTTCGGGTCCTGGATGGGGGGGTCGTGGTTCTGGACGCGGTGGCCGGTGTTGAGCCCCAATCGGAGACGGTGTGGCGGCAGGCAGACCGATACGGTGTGCCCAGAATCTGCTTCGTCAACAAGATGGACCGTGTGGGCGCCGATTTCTATCGCACCGTGGACATGATTGGCGAGAGACTGCATGCCACGGCCCTGCCGATACAGGTGCCCATTGGCTGTGAGGCAGCCTTCGAGGGCGTCATTGACCTTGTGGAGGAGAAGGCCTGGGTATTTGCCGGAGGGCTTGCGGAAGAGCCGACGGAGAAGGCCATTCCGCCGGAGTACGCGGAAGCGGCAAAGCGCTATCGAGAAGTGATGATAGAGAGGCTGGCGGAAAACGACGATCAGATGGTGGCGCTGTATTTGGAGGGCGCTGAGATAGGCACCGACGACATCAAGGGCGCTGTGAGACGGGCAACCATTGCGAACAAGGTGGTGCCCGTTCTTTGTGGTACCGCTTTGCGCAACAAGGGCATTCAGCCGCTGCTCAACGCGATTGTCGACTATCTTCCGTCTCCGGCCGAGGTCCCTCCGGTGATGGGCGTCGACCCCAAGACCGGCAAGGAGGCCCATCGCTCGCCGAGCGACGGCTCACCGTTCGCTGCGCTGGCCTTCAAGGTTGTTACCGACCCATTCGTTGGCAGGCTGGTCTATTTCAGGGTCTATTCGGGCAAGGCTGAGGCAAGGGCGCAGGTATACAACTCGCGCAGGGAATACCGGGAGAGGATCGGCCGGCTGCTGCGAATGCACGCCAACACCCGTGAGGAGATTGACCGGGTGGAAGCGGGCGACATCGCTGCTGCGCTGGGTTTGAAGAACACCTTTACCGGCGATACACTGTGCAATCCGAACGCTCTCGTTGTCCTGGAGGCGATTCGCTTCCCCGAGCCGGTGGTCGCGGTGGCCATCGAGCCCCGGACCAAGGCGGACCAGGACAGGATGGACGACGCACTCACCAAACTGGCTGAGGAGGACCCGACGTTCGCCAAGCGCTACGACGCCGAGACGGGTCAGACCGTCATCTCTGGAATGGGAGAACTCCACATCGAGGTCATTGTGGAGAGAATGTCGCGGGAGTTCAACGTCAGGGCGAACGTGGGCAAGCCTCAGGTCGCCTACAAGGAGACCATAACAGTGCCGGTGAGGGCGGAGGGCAGGTTCATCCGCCAGAGTGGCGGCAGGGGGCAATACGGTCACGTGTGGATCGAGATCGAGCCTGGCGAGAGGGGCAGCGGCTTTGAGTTCAACAGTCGGATTGAGGGCGGAGCCATCCCCAAAGCATACATACCGCATGTGGAAAGTGGAATCAAGGAAGCCATGGCCAGTGGCTCTCTGGCCGGCTACCCGATGGTCGACCTCAAGGTCACTCTCTGCGATGGGAGCTACCACGAGGTCGATTCCTCGGACATAGCCTTCAAGATCGCCGGTTCCATGGCGCTGCGAGAAGGGGCGAGAAAGGCGAAGCCCATTCTGCTTGAGCCGGTGGTGAGCATGGAGGTGGCCACGCCCGAGGAGTTCCTCGGTGATGTCATTGCGGACCTCAATTCGAGGAGGGGTCAGATAAGCAGTGTCGAATCCCACGGCGCGACTAAAATCGTCCGCTGTTTCGTCCCCTTGGCTGAGACCTTTGGGTACGCAACCGACCTCAGGTCGATCAGCCAGGGGAGGGCAAACTACTAGATGGAGTTCGACCGCTACGAGGAGGCACCCCAGGGCATGGTCGAGCATAAGACTGTCAAGGTGGGAGGAGCATAGATGCCCGAGCGTAGGATTCGTATCAAACTGAAGGCCTATGATCACAGGGTGCTGGACGAATCGGCGGGGCAGATCGTGGAAACGGCGGAGCAGACCGGAGCCAGGGTAGCGGGACCGGTGCCGTTGCCCACTCATATCAGGAAGTTCTGTGTCATACGTTCCCCCCACATAGACAAGGACTCCCGGGAACAGTTCGAGATCCGCACGCACAAGCGTCTGATAGACATACTTGAGCCGACGTCAAAGACCATAGATGCTCTAACCAGGCTGAACTTGCCTGCCGGAGTGGACATAGAGATCAAACTGTAGGACTCGCTGCGATATGTTTACGGGACTTATTGGAAGAAAGATAGGGATGACCCAGTTGTTTCGGGAGAACGGCAGAGTCGTGGCGGTCACTGCCATTGAGGCCGGGCCCTGTTTCGTGACTCAGGTGAAGAGGGCTGACAAGGACGGCTACGATGCCGTACAGCTTGGCTTCGGCACGGCGAAGCGGCTCAATGAGCCGCAGAAGGGACATCTCAAGAGCGTGGGGCTACTCAAGCACCTGAGGGAGTTCGAGGCGTCGGAAATCGAGTCCATCGAGGTGGGCCAACGGGTGGATGCCGGCATCTTCGAGCCGGGCGAGCTTGTCGATGTGGTCGGGATATCCAAGGGAAGGGGCTTCGCCGGGACGGTGAAGCGCCATCACTTCGCCGGCGGTCCAAAGACCCACGGCCAGTCCGACCGCCATCGCGCTCCCGGTTCCATAGGCGCAACCACCACGCCGGGGAGGGTCTTCAAAGGGCTGAGGATGGCGGGTCATATGGGAAGCGAGAAGGTGACGGTGCGTCGCCTCGAGGTGGTGGAGGCCGACCCGGAGCGCAACCTGCTCCTTGTGAAAGGGGCGGTGCCCGGGGCCAGGATGGGTCTCCTCACTATCAGGAAATCGGCGGGTTGAAGCTTTAGGCAATGTTTGGATTCAGCATCCGCAACGCGTTCAGAAGGAAAGGGATCGCCTTTTTCGCGATTCTGGGAACGGCGTTGGGCTGTGCCCTGATGACGGTTCTGCTCGGCATCTCCGACGGTATGGACCGGACGATGAGCGATACGATGAAGGAGTTGGGTGGGGCTATTCTGGTCTACTCAGCAGATGCACCGCCAGGGATGATGGGAGGGGCGAGAGAGGGTACCCCGCTTCCCATCTCCTATGTTGATGAGATAGAGCAGGACATAGAGCACGTGGAGTCTGCCGCGCCCTCAGTTACCGCTACGACCGTCGGGACTCTGTTTAAGGATGCCATTTTTGAGGGGGCTGTGCCACTTACCGGGCTGGACCTGGACAGAGACCTGGAGATGGAGGGACCGACACACCCTGACCATGTCTTTGATGTCGGCGACGGCGAAAGCGGGACCCTGGAGAACGACTACGAGGTGATTGTGGGCCGGACGATATGGGACTATGCCCAGCAGGAACTGAGTGCCGATGAGATGCCCAAGATCGGCGAAGCATTCACGGTCAAGAATGTGAATACCCCTCCTGAGGGCGTCGAGATGACCCTCGTTGGCGTCTTTGAAACGGGCAATATGGCCTATGACTACGACATATACACCACTCTTGCGACGGCTCAGGAACTCGCGGGGCTATCCACTGACCAGATTGCCAGTGTGGTCGTCGTCGCGGACGATGTTGACGAAGTGGAGGCGGTGGCGCTAGCCATAGAGGAGAAGTATGCCGATGGTGAGGTTGATGTCCCGGTCAGAGTGACTCTGGCCAAGGACATCATAGAGAACATCAGCGAATCCCTGAACACGATGCGAGGCTTCCTGTGGATCGTTTCCTTGGTGGCGGCGATCGCCGGTGGGATCTCCATCTTCATCGTAATGCTCATCTCAGTAATCGAGCGGACCAAGGAGTTCGGCATACTCAAGGCATCGGGCTGGTCCAACGGGAACATCATCGGCTCGGTGGTACTGCAATCGATAACCATCGGCCTTATCGGCGCTCTGCTTGGCCTGGCTGTTGGCTATGGAGCGGGGCAAGGCGTCGACCAGTATCTGGGTGCGGAGATCGCCATCATCACCGTCAGGCTGGTGGTGATCATAGGCGTTTTTGGCATAGTCGTGGGCTTGATTGGAGGGCTGTACCCGGCGGTGAGGGCGGCCAGGGTGAGCCCGATAGAGAGCCTGAGGGCTTTGTAGAGGAATGCTGATGGAGGAACAGACGATGGCCGATCAGCAGCGAGCGGAGGCACGCCAGCACAAGGAGGACTCCGACACGGTCGCTGCGCTTCGGAGTGAGGTTGATGATACGCGGGCGCGTCGCCCGGCGAGGCGACGCCCGCGGAGAAGCATTGTTACAGCCAGGAAACTGAACAAGGTCTATGGAAGGGGTGCGACGCAGGTGCCGGCGCTGAGGAATGTGAACCTGAGGGTGAGACAGGGCGAGTTCGTCGCCGTGCTCGGACCTTCGGGGAGTGGCAAGACCACTCTGCTCAACATGCTCGGTGCACTGGACCGCCCCAGCAGCGGGCAGGTGTTCATAGACAAGATGGAGACTTCGGGGTTTGCCGAGAGCCAGCTCTACAAGATAAGGCGAAACAAGCTGGGTTTCATATTCCAGACATACTATCTGGTGCCCACCTTGAGCGCTTTGCAGAACGTACTGACGCCTGTCCTGCCGATCTCTGGCAACGAAAGGTATCAGGCCAGGGCGGAAAGGCTTCTCAAGATGGTGGGTCTGGGACGCCGCATGCATCACAAGCCGTCCGAGCTGTCTGGTGGCGAGCAGCAGAGGGTAGCCATAGCCCGCGCCCTGATCCTGAACCCTGGCGTTATCCTGGCCGATGAGCCCACCGGTAATCTGGATAGCAGGACAGGTGCCGGGATCATCCGGCTTATGCTTGGATTGAACAGAAGGCAGGGCAAGACCTTCATTGTCGTTACCCATGACCATCGTATCGCTCAGAGGGCGCAGAGGGTGCTGTATTTGAGGGATGGGCGTCTATCAGAGGCTCCGTTGGAGGCTTATAACTAGCTATGGTGCAGGTTCCAGTTCATAACGTAGCAGGCGAGGTTGTCGATCAGCTCGAGTTGAATGACGCGGTCTTTGGCGTGCCGCCGAATGAGGCGGTGGTGCATCAGGCCATGGTAAGGCAGTTGGCCGATGCTCGGCAGGGCACGGCGAGCACAAAGACCAGGGGGCTGGTTTCCGGTGGAGGCAGGAAGCTGTTCCGCCAGAAGGGGACCGGTTTTGCCAGGCGGGGAAGCAGGCGGGCGCCTCTTCTACGCGGTGGAGGCGTGGTGTTTGGGCCTCACCCGCGGAACTACCGACAGGCCATGCCGAGGAAGATGCGGCGGCTGGCGCTGAGGTGTGTGCTGTCGGCGAAGGTTGCCAGCGAAGAGATCATCGTGCTGGACCAGCTCAGTCTGCAGGAGCCCAAGACGAAGGAGATGGCCCGCATTCTGAAAGACCTGGGGGTCGATTCGTCTGCTCTCATTGTCACGGCGCAGCCGGAGCCCAACCTGTACAAATCGGCACGCAACATCCAGCGGGTGACGACCCTGCCCGCCAACATGCTCAGCGTTGTTGATGTTCTAGCTCACAGGAGATTGATGATCACTGTGGCTGCGGTCAAGGTGGTTGAGGAGCTATGGACGCCTGAGCGGAAGGGAGAAACGCCGGTAACGGCGTAGAGGACAGAAATGGAGATTCTGGAGGTACTGCGACGGCCCGTGATCACCGAGAAGAGCACGGCTCTTCAAGAGCGGGGCAAGTATGTTTTCGAGGTGGCGCTTGACGCCAATAAACAGCAGATCAAGCAGGCTGTGGAACAGGCGTTCAAGGTCGAGGTGGACAAGGTGAATGTAGTGAATCTGCCTGCCAAATGGCGGGGCCCAGGCAGAAGGAGGGGCAGGAGATCACCGCGGAAGAAGGCGGTGGTGACCCTGAAGGCGGGGCACAAAATCGAGTTCTTTGAAGGGGTGTAAGGAGGAACCTTTTGCCACTGAAGGTATATAAGCCAACGTCGCCGGGGCGTAGGGGCATGACCGGCTCCACCTTTGAGGAGATTACCAAGAAGAAGCCGGAGAAGTCCCTGCTCAAGCCGTTGAAGAGGAATGCGGGGAGAAGCAACCAGGGACGCATAACGGTGCGCCATCGGGGCGGCGGAGCCAAGAGGATGTATCGCATCATCGACTTCAAGCGAGACAAACTGGGCATCCGTGGCGAGGTGACGGCCATCGAGTATGACCCCAATCGCTCTGCGAGGATTGCCCTTGTCAGCTATGAGGACGGAGAGAAGCGCTACATTCTGGCCCCCATTGGCCTCAAGGTGGGCGACAGCATAATGTCGGGGGGCGACGCTGAGATCAAGGTGGGCAATGCCCTGGCGCTCAGGGCGATCCCCACCGGCACAGCGGTTCACAATATCGAGCTTCATCGTGGCAAGGGTGGGCAGTTGGTCAGAAGCGCTGGTGCTTCCGCCCAGCTCATGGCCAAGGAGGGCAGTTACGGCCTGGTAAGGATGCCTTCCGGTGAGATAAGACGGATTCATATCGAGTGCTTCGCCACAATTGGGCAAATCGGCAATGTCGATCATCGCCATATCAAGCTGGGCAAGGCGGGGCGAAGTCGGCATCTGGGCCGGCGCCCCACGGTGCGCGGCTCGGCGATGACCCCCAGAGACCACCCTCACGGAGGGGGTGAGGGTCGCTCTCCCATCGGCCTGACCGGCCCGAAGACCCCGTGGGGGAAACCTGCCCTGGGCTATCGCACCCGCCGAAACAAGGTCACCAGCAGTATGATCGTGAAGAGGAGAAAGTAGGGATGTCGAGGTCTTCGAGAAAGGGTCCCTTTATCGACTCAGCGCTGTTGAAGAAGGTGGAGGTGCTCAACCAGTCCGGTCAGAAGGCAGTTGTCAAGACCTGGTCGCGCTCATCAACGGTGGTGCCGGAGATGATCGGTCATACCATCGGGGTGCACGATGGCAGGAGACATGTGCCTATCTTCGTGACCGAGAACATGGTCGGGCACAAGCTGGGTGAATTCGCCTTCACCAGGACCTTCAAAGGGCATTCGGCCAAGTCGGAGAGGGTTACCCGGATAAGGAAGAAGAAGTAGAAGCTGGCGTAATGGAAGTAAGAGCAACGGCAAAACACGTGAGAACATCGCCGCGAAAGCTGCGCCGCATTGTCGACACGGTTCGGGGCAGGAAGGTGGATGAAGCTTTGGCCATTCTGACGTTTCTACCTTCTCCATCGGCTCGGACTGTGGCCAAGGTGGTGCAATCTGCCGCTGCGAATGCGGAGAACAACTTCGAAATGACGCCAGGGGACTTGAGGATTGTTGGCGCCTACGTGGATGAGGCGCGCAGGATGAAAAGGTTCCGTGCGGGGCCTCGGGGTAGGGTGAAGCCGCTTCGGAAGCGCTCCAGCCATATCACCGTCGTGGTCAGAGAGGAGGCATGAGTGGGGCAGAAGGTTCACCCAGTAGGGTTTAGACTCGGTGTGACCAAGGATTGGCAGGCCAAGTGGTACGCTGACAAGCACTATACTGAGCTCCTGCAGGAGGATCTCAAGATCAGGGGAGCCATCGAGAAGAAGTACCCCGAAGCCGATATCTCCCGGATCGAGATCGAACGGGCAGCCAATCAGGTGACGGTGACGGTGCATACCGCCAGGCCCGGAATTGTCATTGGCCGAGGGGGGCAGCGGGTCGACGAGATGAGGCTGCACCTGGAGCAGATCACCGGAAAACGGATAAGGCTGAATATCCAGGAGATCAGGCAGCCGGAACTCGACGCCTACCTGGTGGCGAGCAACATCGCTCACCAGATGGAACGGCGCATCTCCCACCGGCGTGCGATGAAGCAAGCCATCTCCCGCGCCATGGAGAGCGGAGCCCAGGGGATAAAGGTCATGTGCTCAGGGAGGCTGTCTGGCTCCGAGTATGCCAGGAGGGAGACGTTGCACCAGGGGCGGGTACCCCTGCACACGCTGCGCGCCGACATCGACTACGCTCTGGCGGAGGCGCGTACTACACTGGGCCGAACTGGGGTCAAGGTGTGGATCTACAAGGGGGATATCGTGCCCGAGCGTGAGGAGATACCAATTGAGGAGCTGGCGCCGGGCGGAGTCGCAGCCTGGGGTGAGGCGGAGGGTGCGGAGGCCGAGGCTGCCGCCGAGGGAGAGGAGGGCCTCGTAGCCGCGGAGGCTGCGGAAGTGACGGAGGAGGCTCCCGCAGTGGCGGAGGCTGTGCAAGTGGCGGAGGAGGCTCCCGCAGCCGCGGAGGCGGCGGAGAAGGCGGAGGAAGGTCCCGTAGCCGCGGAGGCTGTGGAAGAGGTTGCCCCCGTCGCGGAGGGTGAGGACGTGAAGCAAGGCGAGGTTGCCGGCGCAGTTGATGACCGGCCGGAGGAGGAGACTCCTGCTGCGAAGAGTGATGAGGCTGGGGAAGACAAAGCTCCGGTCGAGCTTCACGACGACGTCGCGGAGGACGCGGAAGGGGAACAGGAATCCAACGAGGAGGCCAAATAGGAGACTGCTGGTATGCTACAGCCGAGGCGGGTTAAGTATCGGAAGGAGCACCGAGGGCGACGCAGAGGTAAAGCTCAATCGGGCAATACGCTTTCCTTTGGCGAGTATGGTCTTCAGGCTCGCGAACCTACCTGGCTCACTGCCAGGCAGATCGAGGCGGCACGTCGTGCTATTGTGCGCCACGTGAGACGCGGCGGCAAGGTATGGATCTGCGTGTTTCCCAACAAGCCGGTGAGCCGAAAGCCTGCGGAGACGCGGATGGGCAGTGGCAAGGGCTCGGCGGACCATTGGGTTGCCGTGGTCAAACCGGGCAGGATCCTCTTTGAGATGGCTGGGGTGAGGGAGGAGGTTGCCAAGGAGGCTATGCGCCTGGCATCTCACAAGCTCCCCATTGATACCAGGTTTGTGTCCCGGGATTCGGGCGTGCAGTAGTGAGAGGGAAGATGCAGTGAGGATTCAAGAGATTCGTTCTATGAGCTCCGAGGAGCTCAAGAAGCAGCTCGACGACACGTATAGAGAGTTGCTCAATCTGAGGTTTCGGCTGGCTACCCGACAGCTTGTGAATCTGCATGAGATTCGCAATGTGAGGAGAAGAGTCGCCAGGATGAAGACGGTCATGAGGGAGAGAGAACTGCTAGAGGGGTAGTGAGTTGACTGAAGAAGCCGCGAAGAGACGCAAGATCAGGCAAGGCCGTGTGGTCAGCGACAAGATGGACAAGACCGTGGTGGTGGCTGTGGAATCCTACGGGCGTCACCCTTTGTATGGGAAGGCAGTAAGACGGGTCAGGAGATTCAAAGCTCATGATGAGCAGAACACCTGTGGAGTGGGCGACACGGTCAGGATTGTGGAGACGCGGCCGCTGTCCAAGGAGAAGCGCTGGCGGGTGATGGAAGTGCTGTCCAAAGGCGGGCGTAGATGATTCAGCCGTATACGCGAGTGAAGGTGGCTGACAACACCGGGGCCAAGAGCATCATGTGTATCAATGTCCCTGGCGGGACGCGCAAGAGGTATGCGCGGGTCGGTGATGTGATCGTGGCTTCGGTGAAGGAGGCGACTCCTGGCGGTGCTGTCAAGAAGGGCGACGTTGTTCGGGCTGTGGTGGTGCGCACCGCCAAGCCCTATCGGCGTGTCGATGGCTCCTACATCCGCTTTGATGAGAACGCGGCGGTGATCCTGACCGACAAGAACGACCCAAGGGGGACCCGCATCTTTGGCCCAGTAGCGAGGGAGCTGAGGGAGAAGAACTTCATGAAGATTCTCTCGTTGGCTCGCGAGGTGCTGTGAGGTGTTGCAGTGAAGATCAGGAAAGACGATACGGTGCTGGTGATTGCCGGCAAGGACAGGGGGAAGTCAGGGAAAGTCAGGCAGTCCTTTCCCAAGGAACAGCGTGTGATTGTGGAAGGTGTCAATACAATCAAGCGGCACGTGAAACCACGGGCAAACGTGAGGCAGGCAGGCATTGTTGAGAGGGATGCCTCAATCCATGTCTCCAATGTTGTGCTGCTCTGCCCCAAGTGCAATCGCCCTGTCCGTATTGGGTCTCAGTCGACGAAGGAAGGCGCCAAGGCGAGGGTGTGTCGCGGCTGCGGCGAGGTGCTCGATTGACTCCACGAATGAAGGAAAGGTATCAACAGGAAATAGTGCCCGCCCTGATGGCGGAGTTCGCGTATAGAAACGTGATGCAGGTGCCTCGTGTCCAGAAGGTCGTGGTCAACATCGGGCTTGGCGAAGCGACCAAGAACGCGCAGGCTCTCGAGGCGGCGGAGAAGGACCTGGCGGCTATCACCGGACAGCACCCGGTGGTCACCAGGGCCAGGAGGCCCATCTCCGGTTTCAAGTTACGCAAAGGCATGCCCATTGGCATGATGGTGACGCTGCGGGGGAAGCGGATGTACGATTTCCTGGACAAGCTGTTGAACGTCACCCTGCCCCGCATTCGTGATTTCCAGGGTACGCCAGTGGATTCATTTGACGGCAGGGGCAACTACACCATCGGGTTGAAGGAACAGATTATCTTCCCCGAGATAGAGTACGACAAGGTCGACAGGGTTCGAGGGCTGGAGGTGTCGATCATTACCACCGCACGAACCAACGACGAGGGGAGGAAGCTTCTCGAGCTTCTTGGCATGCCCTTTGCGAGAGTGTAGAACCGGCCGTAGAGATGGGAATCCCTCTGGCCGCTGGGCGTTTTGAATAGAACCGCCGTGAGGATGAAGGGAAAAGATGGCAAAAGTCTCCAAGATAGTCAAGTCTGAGCGCACTCCTAGATACAAGGTGCAGCGGAGGAATCGCTGCAGCCAGTGTGGGCGCCCGCGGGCATACTATCGGTACTTCGGACTGTGCCGTATATGCTTGAGGACGCTTGCCAATGAAGGCAAACTGCCTGGGGTGCGCAAGTCTAGCTGGTAGAGGTGCAGGGATGGTTACCGATCCAATTGCTGATATGCTGACTCGGATACGCAACGCTGTCCTGGCCAGGCACGACTTTGTACTCGTGCCGGCTTCGAGGATGAAAGCCTCCGTTGCCAAGATTCTGCGGGACGAGGGCTTCATTCGGGACTATGAGGTGTTGCGAGGCAAGCCGCAGCGAATGCTGAAGATATACCTCAAATACGGAGAGAAGAGGCAGCCCATGGTGGCCGGGCTCAAGCGTGTCTCCAAGCCTGGGCTCAGGGTATATGTCGGGCGGTCGGAGATTCCCCGAGTATACGGCGGGCTTGGCATTGCCATTGTTTCCACATCCAAAGGCGTGATGACGGGTCAACAGGCATGGCGCCAGGGGGTCGGCGGTGAGCTTCTCTGCTACGTATGGTAAGGGAGAACGATGTCTCGAATAGGTAGGATGCCCATTCCATTGCCTCAGGGGGTTGAGGTCAAGATCAAGGGCAACGAAGTGACGGTCAAGGGCCCCAATGGGGAGCTTTCCCGCTCCTTTGACCCGGCAATGTCTATTACCGTGGATGATGGCGCCCTGATTGTCTCCCGACCGAGCGACAATCGAATTCATCGTTCACGTCATGGGCTGACCAGGAGCCTTCTGTCCAACATGGTGGTCGGAGTCAGCCAGGGTTTCGAGAAGAATCTGGAGCTTGTCGGTGTTGGCTACCGAGCGCAGAAGACGGGCGACAAGGTGGTACTTGAGGTTGGCTATTCGCACCCTGTGGAGTTCATCTCTCCGGCAGGGGTGACTATTGAGGTTTTGGCGGCGCAGCGGCTGGCTGTCAAGGGGATCGACAGAGAACTGGTTGGCGATGTTGCCGCCAAGATTCGTTCCGTAAGGCCTCCGGACCACTACAAGGGCAAAGGGATAAGATACGCGGGCGAAGTAGTCCGCCTCAAGCCAGGTAAATCTGGAAAGGTGGGTACGAAGAGATAGTGGCACGCGGCAAAGACACTCGAAAGGCACGGCAGCTAAGGCATGACCGCGTGAGGAGGAGGGTCCTGGGCACTCAGGAAAAGCCTCGCTTGTGCGTTTTCCGTAGCTTGAATCACATCTACGCACAGGTGCTGGATGACGGTGCGGGCCACACTATTGCCTGTGCATCGACTCTGGAGGGAAGCATCAGGTCGGAAACAGAGACCAAGTCGAAGGTGGAGGCGGCCAAGCTGGTCGGCGCTGCAGTGGCTGGACGGGCTCTGGAGAAGGGGGTCAAGACAGTTGTGTTTGACCGCGGTGGCTACAAATTCCACGGAAGGGTGAAGGCCCTGGCGGATTCCGCCAGAGAGACGGGTTTGGAGTTCTAATATGAATGCTATGGATGCTGGTGAGTTCGAGCTAGTGGAGAAACTGGTCGACATCAGGCGGGTAGCCAAGGTTGTCAAAGGCGGAAAGCGGTTCAGATTCACTGCCTTGGTCGTGGTTGGCGATGGCCATGGTACGGTAGGCGCCGGGCTTGGCAAAGCCAGAGAGATACCGGAGGCGATTCGCAAGGCAGGGGCTATCGCTCGAAAGGAACTGATAGAGGTGCCGATGAGGGGTACCACCATCCCGTATGAGGTAGTGGCCAAGTACGGGGCGGCCAAGGTTCTTCTCAAGCCAGCGGCGCCGGGAACAGGGCTGATCGCCGGGGGAGGGGTTCGCGCCGTACTCGAGGTGGCTGGAATAGGCGACATCCTGACCAAGTCGTTGGGAAGCTCAAACCCGATGAATGTGGTGCGGGCTACGGTATGCGCCCTCAGGATGCTGCAAGACCCTGAGCAGGCACTGGCAAGGCGACATGAGAGGCCGTTGGAGAGCATCGAGGGGGTGCCAGTTGTCTAAGCTGAGGGTGACCTGGGTGAAGAGTGGCATCGGCTATCCGGTGGACCAGAAAAGGACGATCAAGGCTCTGGGCTTTCGCCGTTTGAACCAGAGCGTCGAGCACGATGACACGCCGTCGATTCGGGGCATGCTGCACAAAGTGAAGCACTTGGTGAAGGTGGAGGGTAGCAGTGAGGCAGAATGAGCTGGCGCCGCCGTCGAAGGCGAGACACGCGAAGAAGAGAATCGGACGCGGCCTGGGTAGCGGCCACGGGACCACTGCTGGGAAAGGCACCAAGGGTCAGAAGTCGCGTGCTGGTTACAGCAGGCGCCCCGGCTTCGAGGGGGGACAGCTCCCGTTGATGAAGCGTTTGCCGGAGAAGAGAGGCTTCACCAATATCTTCAGAACGGAGTACGCCGTGGTCAAGGTAGGCAGCCTCAATCGCTTTGAGGGTGAGGTGACGCCGCAGCGGTTGGTGGAAGAGAGGTTGATCAAGTCGCTTAGAAAGCCGGTCAAGGTTCTGGGCGACGGTGAGTTGGAGAAACCCCTTGTCGTTAAGGCGAACAAGTTCAGCCAGACGGCAAGGAGCAAGATTGAGGCAGCCGGGGGAAAGGCGGAGGAGATAGTAGTTGACGCAGGCTCGTAAAGAGAGCAGACCAAGCCTGATTCAGGCGATGATTGATGCCTTTCGTCAGCCTGACCTCAGGTGGAGAATCCTGCTCACCGTGGGCATACTGGTGGTTTTCCGCTTCGTGGCCCATGTCCCCGTGCCGGGGGCGGATGCGGACGCCATGCAGCAACTGCTGCAGCAGGGCCAGGGTCTGGGGCCGTTGCTGGGTATGGTGGACCTGTTCAGTGGCGGGGCGATGAGGCAGGTGAGCGTGGCGGCATTGGGGGTCTACCCGTATATCACCGCGCTGATCATCATGCAGTTGCTGGTTCCGGTGATCCCTCGCTTGCAGGCGATATCCAGGGAGGGTGAGGCAGGAAGGGCTAAGATCAACCAGTATACGCATATGTTGACAGTGCCGCTCGCTGCTCTGTCGGCGTACGGCAATCTGATCGTGCTTCAAGGATATGGGATTGTCAGCAACGTTGGCCTGTCCGGGCCGAATCTTCTCCCCACCGCTGCCATGGTGCTGGCGATGACGGCGGGGACTATATTCCTTGTGTGGCTTGGTGAGCTAATCACCGAGTATGGAATCGGCAACGGTGTCTCGTTGATAATATTTGCCGGCATCGTCTGTACTTTGCCCGATATGGTCAAGCAGGGCTATCTGGCCAGGAATAACATGATTGGGCTGACGATATTCATCTTGTTTGCCCTGGCTGTCGTGGTTGTTATTGTCATCTTCACCGAGGCCCATCGGCGTATCCCGGTGCAGTATGCCAGGAGCCTGTTTCGCGGCGGGCGGATGTATCGACAGTCAGGCTCCACCCACATCCCGATGCGGGTGAACTCATCGGGAATGATACCGTTGATCTTCGCCATGGCCCTGATTACGTTCCCTGGGGTGATCGCCAGCTTCTTCGCCAACCCGGTGGGACAGGATCCCAACTTCGCCAACTCCGTCCAGAACCTTTTCGCCACCACGGGATGGCTGTACTGGGTTGCGTTCTTCTTCCTGGCGGTTGGCTTCACCTTCTTCTACAGCTTGATAATATTTCAGCAGCAGAACCTGGCGGAGACCCTGCAGCGTCAAGGTGCTTTCGTCCCTGGCATCCGTCCCGGTAAGGCGACGGACCAGTATCTCAATCGCGTGTTGGTCAGGTTGACGTGGGCTGGCGCCCTGTTCCTGGGCGTTATTGCTGTATCGCCCTTTGTCATCCAGAAGGTCACCACTATCCAGGTTCTGGTACTGCCGGCCATTGGGTTGCTCATCGTGGTGGGTGTTGCCCTGGATACTATGAGGCAACTCGAAGCTCAGTTGTTGATGCGTCGCTACGAAGGCTTTCTCAAGTAAGGAGGTTTGGCATACTACGTATTGTCTTCTTGGGTGCACCCGGCTCCGGCAAGGGAACGCAGGCCGGTGCCATTTCCCAGAAACTGGGAATAGCCCATATCGCTACGGGTGACCTCTTCCGGGAAGCGGTGCGAAGGGGGGATGAGCTGGGACAGAAGGCAAAGTCGTATATGGACCGGGGGCTTCTTGTCCCGGATGAGATAACCATCAGTATGCTCTTGGAGCGGATTGCTCAGGCCGACTGCCGCAATGGGTACATACTGGACGGTTTCCCCAGGACTCTGGAGCAGGCAAGGGCGCTTGACCGGGCGCTCGAAGAGAAAGGGCAGGCGGTGGATGTGGTGCTATACTTCAAGGTATCGACTGAGGAACTGGTGAAGCGGCTGAGCGGTCGGCTGATATGTCGGGACTGTCAAGCACCTTACCACCCGATAGCCTCGCCGCCCCGAGTGGCGGGCAGGTGTGACCAGTGTGGGGGTGAGCTCTATCAACGTGCTGACGATTCGCCCGATACGGTGCGAAAGAGGATTGAGGTGTATTTCGCTGAGACCGCGTCTCTCATTGACTACTATAGGGAAGCGGGCAAGCTGACTGAGGTGGATGGGACGAAGGGGATAGAGCAGGTTGGTGAAGAGGCACTGGCTGCGCTGAGCAACGAATGAAATGGGCATAATAATCAAGTCGCCGAAAGAGATCGATGTCATGCGCAAGGCGGGGAGGATAGTGGCGAGTGTGCTCGACGAGTTGGCAAGGAGGCTGAGGCCGGGTATGTCTACGGGGGAGTTGGACTCAATAGCCGTTCATGAGTTGGAACGCCATGGTGCCACCTCTTCATTCAAGGGCTACCGCGGTTTTCCAGCAAGCGTGTGTGTTTCGATCAATGAGGAGTTGGTACACGGCATTCCGGGGAAAAGGACGATTTGCGAAGGGGATATTGTCTCCCTCGATTTCGCAGCGGCCATCGACGGCTTTCATGGCGATGCTGCCCTGACTGTTGGTGTGGGAAAGATCAGCGCGCAGGCCGAGGCGCTCATTGAAGCTACGAGAGCGGCTCTGGACGCGGGCATCGCGGCTGCGCGCAGTGGCGCCCGCCTTGGCGATGTCTCAGCGGCGATCCAGTCATCTGCCGAAGGTCGGGGCTTCTCGGTGGTGCGGGAGTACGTGGGGCATGGTATTGGCAGGCAGATGCATGAGGACCCGCAGGTACCCAATTTCGGGCCTCCGGGGCGTGGGCCTCTGCTGCAGAGGGGAATGACTCTGGCCCTTGAGCCCATGCTGAATGTGGGGGGATGGCGCACCAAAGTCGGCGAGGACAAGTGGACGGTAACCACCGCGGATGGTAGTATGTGTGCTCACTTCGAGCACACCATCGCGGTGACGGACGGAGAGCCTGAGGTACTGACCAGGCTCGACTGACGGAGAGCATAGTATGGCCAAGAAGGAAAAGATTGAGGTAGAAGGAACGGTGATTGAGCCCTTGCCCAATACTATGTTCCGTGTCGAGCTGGCCAACGGGCACAGAGTGTTGGCCCACATATCGGGCAAGATGAGGATGAACTATATCAGGATCCTTCGTGGCGACAGGGTATTGGTTGAGCTGTCGCCCTATGATTTGTCCAGAGGCAGGATAACCTACCGCCTCTAGGTGAGGCGACGATTGAGTGCGGAATGAGGAGCGAAACAGATGAAGGTCCAGGCTTCGGTCAAGCGAAGATGTGAGAAGTGCAAGATAATCAGGCGAAAGGGCGTTGTGCGGGTAATCTGCCAGAACCCGCGGCACAAGCAGAGGCAGGGGTAGTATTGTCGCCCGTGTAGCGCCGCGTATAATGTGAATTCGGCGAAGGGAGAGAGCAGAAAGTGGCGAGGATAGCAGGTGTAGACCTTCCCAAAGGCAAGCGAGTAGAGATCGGTCTGACTTACATCTACGGTATTGGGCCATCGTTGAGCCAGAAAATCCTCGGCCAGACCAATATTGACCCGGATACCAAGGTCAAAGACCTCAGTGAAGACGAGGCCAGCCGCATTCGTGAGGCGATCGACCGAGAGTACAAGGTCGAGGGAGAGCTGAGGAGAGAGGTCAATCTCAATATCAAGAGACTGGTCGAGATAGGCTCCTATCGCGGCACCAGGCACCGTCGCGGCCTGCCGGTTCACGGTCAGCGCACCCGCACGAATGCCAGGGCGAAGAGAGGAGCCCGCAAGACGGTTGCTGGGCGTCGTCGCAGCGTGGCCAGGAAGTAGAGGAGAGCTTATGGCGGACAGGAAGAAACCCAGAGGGCTCAAGAGGAGGGAGCGGAAGTCCATTCCCAAAGGCCTTGCCTTTATCCAGGCAACCTTCAACAACACCGTCATTACCCTGACTGACCCCTCGGGCAACACTATTGCCTGGGGGAGTTCCGGCACCGTCGGCTTCAAAGGGTCGCGCAAGGGCACTCCCTATGCCGCCCAGATGGCTGCTGAGCAGGCGGCCAGGCGGGGGATGGAGCACGGACTGAGGCAGGTCGAGGTGTATGTGAAGGGGCCGGGGAGTGGTCGTGAAGCGGCAATCCGCTCGCTCCAGGCGGCAGGGCTCACTATTACGGGCATAAGGGACGTGACCCCCATTCCCCACAACGGGTGTCGTCCCCGGAAGAGAAGACGCGTATGAGGGATGCCATCCGACCCGTGTTCGGGCCACCAGGGGTGGTGGTGTGCACGGAGGCACAGTGTGCGAGAATCTGATATGATTACTAGGCAGCTTCAAGGAGGATAGATGGCTCGATATACCGGCCCGGCCTGCCGGCTATGCCGCAGGTTGGGCGAGAAATTGATGCTCAAGGGGGAGCGGTGCACGACTCAGAAGTGCGCCCTTGAGCGACGCCGCTTACCACCCGGCCAGCAACGTCTTCAGAGGCGACGGAGGAGGATGTCAGACCGCGGCGTCCAGCTCATGGAGAAGCAGAAGGCAAGGCGCAGCTATGGGATCATGGAGAGGCAGTTCCGCCGACACTTCGCTGAAGCCGAGAGGAGCCCCGGCATCACCGGGGAGAACCTGTTGCGGATTCTGGAGATGAGGCTGGACAATGTGGTGTATCGCCTGGGCTTCGCCGACTCACGAAGGCAGGCTCGCCAAATAGTGCGACATGGACACATCAGCCTCAACGGCCGCAAGACGGACATCCCTTCCTGTGCCGTCAAGGCTGGCGATGTCATCGCCTGGAATCAGAAGAGCACGGGTACGGAATACTACAAGATGATGGTTGAGCGCATAGACGACAAGGTGATCCCCGGCTGGCTCAGCCTCGACAGGGACAACCTTGCTGGTAGCGTAGTCACTCCGCCCGCTCGTAGCGACGTCGAGATCAAGCTCGACGACAAGTCAATCGTGGAGTACTACTCCAGATAGCTATTGGAGGTAACAGTTTGTCTGAGACCTTGATGCCCGGCGTGGAATGTCAGGAAATCTCAGAGAAGTACGGTCGTTTCGTTGCGGAGCCTCTGGAGAGAGGCTTTGGCATCACCTTGGGAAACGCCATGAGACGGGTGCTTCTGAGTTCTCTGCCCGGGGCCGCCGTAACATGGGTGAAGATCGAGGGTGTCCAGCACGAGTTCTCCGTCATCCCCCACATGAAAGAGGACGTCATAGAGTTCCTGCTGAATGTGAAGGGAGTGAGACTCCGCGCGCTCACATCGGTGCCGGGGAGAATGACTCTGGAAGCCAGCGGTGAAGGGCTGGTTCACGCTGGGGACATCGATCCCTCGGCCGATTTTGAGGTAGTGAATCCCGACCTTCATCTGGCGACACTGGATTCCCCTGATGCCAGCCTCATCGTTGAGTTCAACGTGGAGCAGGGACGGGGATACGTGCCTGCCGGTCATAGCGATGGCCTGCCCATAGGGGTGATCCCGGTAGATGCAATCTTCTCCCCCATTCGCAAAGTCAACTACGCCGTGGAGCACACTCGTGTTGGCCAGGTCACCAGCTTTGAAAGGTTGATCCTTGAGGTGTGGAGCGACGGTACTGTATCGCCGATCGATGCAGTGAGCCAGGCGGCTGAGATACTGGTGGAGAAGGTTCACCTGTTCTATGACCTTGCCTATCACCCCGAGTTGGCCGGCGAGAAGGCTGGCTTGCCTATCTTGCCTGAGCACTACAACACGCTTATCGAGGAGCTCAGCCTCTCGGTGCGTACGTTCAACTGTCTGAAGAGGGCCGGTATCACCAAGGTAGGCGAGCTGCTGGAGCGTACCGACGAAGACCTTCTGAAGATAAAGAACCTGGGAGAGAAGGCGCTCGAGGAGGTGCGGAGGCAACTCAGGGAACATGGCTTCGATTCAGGTGAGGAGGAACCCCAAGAGGGAGCCCAAGAGGAAGCCGAAGACGAAGCGATATCGGAAGAGGGGGGAGGAGAAGAGGAGGGTCTGGAATGAGGCATCGCGTTGCCGGTCGAAAGCTGTCGCGGTCGACAGACCACAGGATGCTGATGTATCGAAACCTGGTAACCGACCTTCTGGAGCATGAGAAGATCGTGACTACTGAGGCGAAGGCGAAGGAGGTGCGCGGTTTCACCGAGAAGATGATCACTCTGGGGAAGAAGGGGAACCTGCATGCCCGACGTCAGGCGCTTGCCTTTGTAGTGGATGAGAAGGTGGTTGCCAAGCTGTTCGGTGAGATTGCCGACAGCTACAGTGAACGGACTGGCGGTTACACTCGCATCACCAAGCTTGGGCCTCGCCGCGGCGATGGGGCGCCGATGGCGCAACTGGAGTTGGTGAAATAGTATGGACCATATGGACACCGGGAGAATAGCGCTTGTCGTGGAGTACGAGGGTACAAGATACCACGGATTCCAGGTCCAGGCGAATGTGCCCACGGTTCAAGGGGAGCTTGAGCGTGCCCTGATGAGGGTCACCGGTGAGAGCATTCGAATCTCCAGCGCCAGTCGCACCGACCAGGGTGTTCACGCCACCGGGCAGGTGGTCTCTTTTCGCTCTGCATCGCGTCTGACCCCGGAGGTCTTCCTGCGGGCGTTGAATCACTATCTGCCAGCGGATATCGCTGTACGGCGGGCGTTCTGGGTGGGCGATGACTTCGATGTGAGGAGGGATGCTCTCAGCCGCGAGTACCGCTACAGCATACTCAACCGGGCTACGTTGTCGCCTCTGTTGCGCAGAAGCGCCTGCTTCGTACCCAGGCCTCTCGACGTGGCGGCGATGAACCGGGCCTGTCAGGCCCTTCTGGGCACACACGATTTCGTTGGCTTTGCCAGCGCTCTGGACGGCCCGAAGAACACGGTGCGTACCGTCCACAGGGCGGAGGTCGCCAGGGAGGATGAGCTGGTGGCCTTCTACATGGCAGCCAACTCATTCCTGCCTCACCAGGTGCGCAACACTCTGGGCGCTCTGGTGAAGGTCGGATTGGGGAAGAGCGATGAAACGGTCTTTCAGGAGATTCTTCAGTGCAGCAGGCCGGGTGTTGCCGGTCCCGCTTTCCCTCCCCACGGATTATGTTTGATGAAAGTGAATTACCCCGAGGGTATTGGATGAAAACGTACACCGCTAAGGCAAAGGAAATAGATGCGCAGTGGCATGTCATTGATGCATCGGGAAAGACGCTTGGCAGGCTGTCAACGCAGGTTGCCACGCTTCTCATGGGCAAGCACAGGCCGACCTATACCCCCAATCTGAACACCGGTGACTTCGTCGTCATCGTGAACGCGGCGAAGGTAAGAGTGACGGGGAGGAAGGCTCAACAGAAGATCTACTACCGGCATTCCGGATACCCCGGCGGCCTCAGAAGCACCACCTTTGAGAGGATGATGGAGACGCATCCCATACGCGTGATCGAATACGCGGTGGAGGGGATGTTGCCCAAGAATCGGTTGGGTCGGAGCATGCTGCGGCGGCTCAAGGTCTATCCGGGCGAGAATCATCCCCATGAGGCCCAGGTGGGGAAAGGCAGTGAAGGGGGCGCTGGTTGAACGACAGAGTTTACTTCTACGGGCTTGGCAGGAGGAAGACCGCGGTGGCCAAGGTGCGGCTCTACCGTGGGGAAGGCCCCATTCTGGTCAACGGGAAGCCGTTTGACGAGATGTTCACACAGGAGAGGCACAAGAGAGCGATCCTGGGACCTCTCATGGTGACCAACAACGTGGACAAGCTCAATGCTACGGTGAAGGTCTCGGGCAGCGGCAACACGGGGCAGGCGGGGGCGATTCGTCACGGTATTGCCCGTGCCCTGATAGCCATGGATGAGAGTGTGAGGCCGCTACTGCGCAGCTACGGCATGCTTACCCGAGACTCGCGGATAAAAGAGCGGAAGAAATACGGCCTCATCCGTGCCCGCAAGAGGCAGCAGTACACCAAGAGGTAGAGTGTCACACGCGGGGCATCCCCAGTCCCCTCTGGGCGATGATGTTGCGCTGGATCTCGTTTGTTCCCATGGCGACTATGATGCTGTTCGCCGTCAGGTACATATCCGACGCCCGCCCGTCAAGGAAGGCACGTCTGGCCCCAGGGCTCAGTTGACCGTATAGTCCCATCATCTGAGTGGCAATCTTGGCCATCCTCAGAAGCGTCTCTGAGCCCAGCGTCTTCACGATGGGGCCCTCGACGCCCGGAATCTCCCCTTTCGTCTGCTGCCATATGATGCGGTACCCCACCATTCGCATTGCCTCGATCTCGATGGCGAGTTGTGCCAGTTGGTGTCTGATGAATGGGTCCTTGCCCAACTGTTTCCCGTCGATGGTGGTGTCCTTGACGAAGTCGACGAGGTCATGCAGATTGCGGCGGGCCGCGGCCGCCAGGGCGACCCCCCCGCTCCTCTCGAAGGACAGGGCGATCATTGAATGATACCAGCCGCGGTTCTCCTCGCCGATCATGTTGGCTTTGGCAATGTGGACGTCATCGAAGAAAACCTCGTTGAAAGTATGGTGGCCGGCCATGTTTATGATGGGGTTGATCGTCATGCCGGGGGACTTCATGTCCACGAGCAGGAGGCTGATGCCCTTGTGTTTCGGAGCGTCCGGGTCGGTCCTAACCAGCAGCCAGCCCCAATCGGCTATGTGCCCGCCGCTCGTCCAGACCTTCTGCCCGTTGACGATGTACTCGTCGCCCTGAGCGACAGCGCGGCACTGCAGGGCCGCCATGTCCGAGCCGGCCTGCGGTTCACTGTACATGGTACACCACCACCTCTCCCCGGCCGCCAGCGGTGGCAGGTGCTGCTTCTTCTGCTCCTCCGAGCCCAGAAGCAGCAGCGTCGGCCCAACCCAGGATATGCCGCCGACCCCCATATCCGTGCCGGGAAGCCGGTAGTAGGACGCCTCCTCCTTGAAAATGGCGTGCTTGACCGGCGATACTTCCAGCCCGCCGTAGTCCTTGGGCCAGTTCATCGCCAACCACTTCCTCTCCCCCAGCTTCTTCGCTATCTGCTTGGTGAACTCGAAGTTCTCCGGGGCGAACTCATCCTCGCCGACCGCTGCATAGTCGGGAGGCAGTTCCTGCTTGATGAACGCCACCACTTCCTCGCGAAATGCCTCTTCGTCCGGCGTGAATCTGAAGTCCATATCGTCCCCTTTCCAGCG
>Ga0180434_10000574_pt1 | contig 53675 bp, 35 predicted proteins | sample SS_ome_7_FD_132453 | JGI IMG/M metagenome (GOLD analysis project Ga0180434, IMG submission 132453) | Hypersaline lake sediment archaeal communities from the Salton Sea, California, USA - SS_1_D_2 metaG | ecosystem: Environmental > Aquatic > Non-marine Saline and Alkaline > Hypersaline >... | reverse complement strand
GTTTTATTTTTTTTTTTTTTATTTTGTTTGTCTTTTTGTTGGCCTGTTGTTTTGGTGTGTGGTGGTGGGGGGGGGGGGGGGGGGGGGGGGGGTGGGGGGGGGGCTGTCGATAGTTCGTAAAAATCCGAAACCCTCGGCTCTTTTTGAAATCGTGGTAAAAAGTGAAGTAAAATCATTACGACAATCATTCCTGTTACCATTTCTTCACGCTTTTTTATCCTAAAGAATCGGAGCGGATTTACATTCCGATATCTGATTGGATTTTCAATTGCGTTATTTATCAAGTAAAATGGCTCCTGCCTTTCTGATATTTTCAATATCAATCCAGTTGAATTTTGCTTGACCAGCGGGCAAAATAATCTCTCGTTTTCCTTTTATATCGCCAATCAAGGTTATAGTAAAAACATTTCTCCTTTTGGGGCGTCTCCTATGCAATTTGTTATCTAATAATGAAAGAAGGCTTTTATTATCACAAACAAAAAACAGTGTTAAGGTGTTTGGTTGTGCGCGTGTTATAGAAACAACTGAATTACCTCTCAATCTCATTACGAGGCTGAGTAATATTACGGCTAGTGTTGACTAATTCCCTAATTTTTATGTAATCCAAAGTACGCAATAGCTCAGTACGGCAGAGCACTTTCCCGAGATTTTTGTTTCGAATCCGGCGATGGGGCTTTTGCCAATTCCTCTTTGGTTAACCGGTCTTCCTTTTCGTTGGTGATATAAATACCAGCCTCCCCTTTCAGCGGACATTTGTTTTCACAAATTCCACAGCCGATGCAGAGGTCTTCATCCACGTACGGGTATTTTACCATGCGGCGGCTGCCGTCCGGGGCAATATACTCCTTCTCATCGAATTTGATGGCTTTGTCCGGTGTGGGACAATGTTCTTCACAGACGATACAATCTTCGTTTTTTGCATACGGAATGCAGAGGTCTTTATCGAAGTACGCCAATCCCATCGCAGTCTGTTTTTTGCGCTCCAGAGCCAGAGGTAAAATCGCCTCGGTCGGACAAACTTCTCCACAGAGATTGCAGTTGAACTCGCAGTAACCAGTGCGCATATCCCCAATCGGCGTCCAGACATCCTCCAGATTTTCGGTCACGCCGCTAGCCTGCAGGCACCGGCCGTTTGACTGGCAGATCCGGACGCACTCCATACACCGGATGCACTGATCCAGGAATTCATTCTCCGGTAGCGAACCCGGTGGACGAATCACTCGGGCTTTTGCCTTCTTGTTATCCAGACCGATGCTTGCCAGACCGATAACGCCGAGACCACCAACCGTCGACCCGAGAAATTGCCGGCGGCTGTAGTCAATGGACGAACGATACGGCTTCCAGCGCCAGCGGTAGGTGATAGCATCGATCTTCGGCGGACAGGCAATGCCACAGTTAAAGCACTCGATACACTCCACCTTGTTGGTGAACGTGGCGTCATCTTCCGAGATAGCGTTCATCTTGCATTCCCGGGTGCATTTCCCACATTGCGGACAGGAGTCCGCAACCAACCGCTCATAGAATCGGAACTGGGAGAGAAAGCCTAACAGCGCGCCGGCCGGACAGAGATTCCGACACCAGAAGCGCCGGGTAACTTTCTCCAGGGCCAGGATGCCACCGAACAGAAGCGCAATCCAGAATACCTGCTGCATCTGAGCTTGGTCCTCCGGCATAATCCAGGTTTTAAAAAAATCGAATACTGCAAATACCGGTTCTTCCATAAACCTGACGCGGGCCAGCGCCTCAAGTGTTGACTCGCTGAACAGTGTAAACACAGGATATAACACTACAGTCAACGCGCGATTGAAGAGCGAAAGCGGGTCAAAGTGTCCCCAGACCGGCACTGAGAAGATGGCAAGAACTATAAAGCCAGCCAGCAGGATGAATTTGAGGGAACGCCACTTCTGTGCATCGATGGACTTCCGGTTATCCGGAGAATTGACCAAGTGGCTTACGCTATCCAGCGTGGTTCCCAGCGGACAAATCCAGCCGCAGAAAAACCGACCGAGGAAAGGCGTGAGAAGCAGGATGAGCAGCGCTGGCCAAAAGAGCAGGGAAATACGCAAATTTGCAATAAAGTCGAAGACCGGCACCAGCGGACTGAACCGAAGCATGATGTCCGACGGCAGCGCATCCGAATAGGGATAGCGTGCCTTAAGGAATAGCAGAATGAAGAATAGGAGAAAAAGGACCTGAGCGATCCGCCGTGTGTTGCGCATATTACGAAAGGGAAACGGTTTTCAGGTTGACTCCGTCCAGTGTGTACTTGTTTAGCCCACGCCTGTAAGCTTCCTTGATATGCCCTACCTGATCCACCTTGTAATCAAACAGACGCAATGACAGCGCATCGGCAGTTACGGTGCAATCGGACATAATCAGCGTCCGGGCGGTTTTGACATCCGCCAGGTCGCCACCCACCGGCCCGTTGTGCATCAGCACGCGGTAGGCATCAACAATGGTGAGCGTTGGTAGAATCTCCTGGTCAATATCGATGAGTTTGGCGGTAAACCGGTTGTGGATCGAGCCGCGATTGCCGCCCATGACGCCCATCAGGTTTTTCAGCCCCACGGTCACTGTACTCATGGAGTGCACCTTGGCTATCGGGACATTAATCACCTTGTCCGCCTCAAGGTAGTCCCGGTAAATCGGCCACTCTGTAAGTTCCTCGCCGTTCACCAGCGAAATATCCGTAAACAGGTAGTCCCGCACCTGATCCACGTCTGCGCCAGCGGACTTTGCCACTTCCTCAATCCGGCTGCTGCGATAACACCTACGAGGATTGTTACAGGTGCGGTCAAACACCTTCACCTTTTTCGCACCGGCTTCCCGGCAGACCTTCACAAGTGCTTTGATCAGTTCCGGATTAGTCGTCGAAGCAAATTCCGGCGCCCTGTCCCAGGCGATATTCGGTTTTATGACAACCACATCGCCATCGGAAATAAAGTGTCCCATTCCGCCATACGCCTCAATTGCGGATTCCAGCAACCGGGCCGGTTCTCCGTTTTCCACCCATACGGCATCCGGCGTATTTGCCCCGACCGCCCGGACAATACCAACACCGGGAACCGCTCCCAAGCTAAGTCCCAATAATCCCGCTCCCGTATGTCGAAGAAATCTTCTTCGTTTCATTTCAACTCCTCTGCTCTGCTATTCCGATGCATTCACCTTTTTCACAATCATTTCAGCTAATTTCTCCGCAACTGCCTGCTGCCGGTAATCGATGGCTCCACAGATGTATCTTCCGCTCCGCTGTGCCATAATTTTTCCCTGATAGGGTGTCTCTCCTTTGAACTCATTCCCTGTCTTTTCCAAAGATTGGAGGATCATTCCGCGTTCACGGAGATTTGTCTCCCAGGATTTGAGCGCCGCGTCCGCTTTTTCTTCATTGGAAAACCAAGCGACGAATCCCAGACAGGTATCTGCGGGAGATGCGTATTCCGCCTGGAGCACGTCACCAAACGCCGCCTGTCCCATAAATCCTGCCCGTAGATATTTTAACGAGTGCGAAATCCTTTTCTCCTCAGGAAGCAGACTGAGTTCATCCGGGATTTTGGCGTGTGGCAGGTTCCCGGAAATTATAGAGGCGGTTTCCTTAATTACCGTCGTAACCTCTTGATCCAGGGCCCCGGCCTGGATCCGGACAAAATATTTCTCCTGCCAGAAACGTACCGATGTTCGGGAAATAACTGCCTCGATACCGATACTCCCAAACCGGTGATCAGGTCTCCGGTGACTGCTGTATATGCCGAACGCGTTCAGCGGGGTTCTCATATCGTAAATATCGACGGTAAAGGAGAGGTCAGTATTGTCCGCATGGATATACGGGACGGTTACCACTCGCTGAAATCCGTAATCCCGGTAGAGTTCTGCTTCTCCATTGATGTACTGGAAGAGATCGCCAGGGCTGTAATACTCTGGCTCGTACTCCTGTTTCCATTCCGGTAGCGCGTCAACCGCCGGAAGATACTCTGACAATGGCATCTCCTGGGAAAAAGCAGTTACGGTAAACATTGCACTCAAAATTGCAGCGGCTATCACGGTGAGGTCATATTTTGGTTTTTTCATAATAATTACACGAAGAGCTCAGTTGCCCGTCTCATATTGGCTGCCACATTCACACCTTTCACACACTGCACGACACACTGATCGCAATCCCGGCACAAATCAGCATTTTCTGAAGCTGAGATCTCACGATAGGCGCGAGCAGCCAGTTCAGAATCGTCATAGCCATCCACGTACATCACACACCGGTTCAGGTCTGCGACGTTTACGCCGTGCGGGCACATACCGCTGCAGGCATCGCACATCCGGCAAAGTTTGTCATCGATGGCTTCCCCGTGGCGATAGAGGGTTTTCCGATCCAAAAAGCCAAATGTCTTTCGCACAGCATTGAAATTTTCTTCAAGCTGCTGGTAAGTTACCATGGATGGAATGGCGCTGGCCACCTTTTTATTGGAGAGCACCCATTTGAGTGCGGCCTGGTGCGGATTCAGTGCCGCTGTGGATGCCTCTTCGTAGCCACCGGCCTGGGTCTTCATAGCGATAATTCCCAGGCCCTTATCGGCTGCATAGTTTATCGCCTCCGTGAGTTCGTCTCCGTGCTTAAAATTGTATGCAGTCAGCACAACGTCGTATAGACCGTCGTCTGCGGCTGTTTGCAGCAGAGCCGCCATATTTCGATGGGTGGAAAATCCGACAAACCTGGCCTTACCGGTTTCTTTTGCCCTGGTGAGGAATGCCCTGGTCTCTTCGTCTTTCAGATCACTCGTTCGGCTCATAGCATGTTGCAGGAGAATATCAATATAGTCAGTATCTAAAGCTCGCAGGCTGTCGTCCAGATCGGATTCCATCCGGCGGAGACTGCCGTGTTTAATCTTAGTTGTAATATGAACTTGTCCCCGAACACCGGAAATGGCCTTGCCGACGATTCGCTCATTCTCGCCACCCATGTAACCGCGGGCGGTATCGATATTATTAATCCCCATGTCCACGCCCTGCCGAATCAGAGCAGGATCCGAGGTGCGCATCGCTCCATAGCCCAACGGCGTAAATTTGAGTCCGGTACGTCCGAGAGTTCGGTATTTGATTTCCGAAGGCTCGGCATCGGCTTTGATCGCGTCCTGAAATCCGGACAACGAAACCGGTGCCAGGCCAACCACGCCGATCGTTCCGGAGGTGATTTTCAGAAATCGCCTGCGATTCATCGAATGATGTTTTCCCATTAAACTGCTCCTCTCGTCTGTCCGCACCGTGCGGGAATTGGTTTAGGCTGATCTTCAGGGGTAAGGCGTAAAACTATGATAGTGCAAAAAATGCTCCGGTTGACTACCGCAATATTGAACAGACAAGGATTACGTAGAATAAATAACTATATTTATTGTATTTAATGATAGACATATTCTCCCATTTAAATTTAATCCTGAATTAAATCAAAAGAGCGAAATTCTCAGTTTTACCAAATTTCTCCATCCGGATTACAAACTAATAATTGGCGTAATTTGCAGAGTGAGTCTCCTAAGATTCGATTTGCACGGGAGTTTTTAGGTTATTTGAGATGGAAATATATGCATGATTGTTGTTTGTAAATCTTATTATAAATCCGTTGGCTCTTTTGGGCCGAATGGGTTCGACTTCCTCCGGCACCCATCATAACCCCTCTGTAACTAATATTACAGAGGGGTTTTTATTATATCCACGTATTTACATAAGAGTGCATATTGAAAATCATTAGTGGGTATTATTGTTCAATGTTATCAGAAGTACAATTCCTCTCTAACCTAGTCATTTACGACTCCACAGAACGCCGTTGAAGGCAATTTATTGCCCCTGGGATTGGGGTGATTCCTTTTGAATACCCGAATTCTTTAGCTCATAGAATAGTGATTAAATATAAATTTTTACTTTTTGTCAGGCTAAGTTACCACGATCTGGTTATTAAAAATGACACTATTCTGAATTGATGGGAAAACCAGCGCAAAAGTCCTTGGCTAGTGCTGTCCGGTGTCCCCTGGGGATCCCGCTGGGGCAACGAAGGTTAGGCGGCAAGCGGAACCCCACACTCTATATGAAATTTGGCACAGTCTGCCAGCGAGATCACACCGAATCGGTATTCCGCATCACGAAGAAGGCATAGCTGTAGAAATCACCGCACCTGCGAAACACTGCAATCTCGTGCCTCGCTTCGTTCAAAACCGCTTCCCCGTCCGGATCGCCTTGCCATTCCCTCACCTTTTCGTCGATCCGAGTTTCCATCGGATCGTAATAGTGTTTTGTCCATGCGGCAGGAGGAAAAACAAAATGTCCCACCATTTCAAGACCAACACGCTCGACCACTTCGCGCTTTTCCTCGATTGAGGCGATGTCCGGATATTCCTCCCAAAACTCGAGTGCTTCAGCAGGTGGATTGAGTTTCAACCACACTACGTCGCTGACGGCAATGTACCCATCTGGCTTCACGAAGCGCTTGAATTGCTCAAGCCCCGCCTCGAAGCCGACGAGGTAAATCGCACCCTCTGCCCAAATGACGTCGAAACTGGATGCGGGGAACTCCATCTCCTTCATGTCCTGCTCTACCGTAACAAGGCGATCAGCTACTCCCGCGGTTTCTGCCGCTGCCTGCACCCTGTCAAGCATCTGCGGCAACAGATCAAGTGCCACGACTGTTCCATCACTGATCCGCAACAACTCAACGGTCTGCATGCCCGGACCACAGCCAACATCTAAAATGCGTGGCGAACCCGGGACATCGCGCATCATCCGAAACGCCTTGCGGGTCAATTCGTTTGAACCGGGTCCAGCCCGTGGCAACGTGCCGTAAATCTCCAGAAATTTTTCCATGTATTCTTTCTTCTCGTCTGGTGAGAATATCAGCCAACCGTATAGCAAATGCTCTTGCCGCCTAACGTTCCCAGTTCCCCGGCAGCCTGTGAGCACGGAGTATTCTGCAGAGGATGAGGAGGGATTCCGCCTTCAATCACCTGCAGGTACCAGAATTGGCTCGCAATTGGAGCGAACAAACCGGTTCTTGCCTCCGTTGTAAGACAACGTTCATATATTATCATTAAATCTTCGAAACTTTCCAGTGCTCATCAACCCACAATCCGATTATCCGAGTTGTAAAATTCCATGTTTCTACTGTATTCATAGAAGAAAGTATGTGCTGTAATTGCCTCTCTCTTTCAACAGGATTGCCAGCACAATCATAATGGCCGACTATCGCAATAAGTTCTGAACCATGTTTATTGACTGAAATTTCAACCCGCCTTTTTATCGATTCAATTAAAGACATGTCTTGTTTTTCAGACAATATTTTATTTGGACCTGCTTCCGTAATCATATCGATGTACTTCACACCATATTTCTCTCTCATCCATTCAATAACAGGGATTTGGACTCTTCCATCCATACAGTTAATAGCCGTTGCAAATTCACTCATTGTTATACCTCCTATTGCAATTTATGCCTACCAACTTCACATCATGTGATGAAAGGAGCAGAGGCGCTGCATCTTCTGTTGTGTGACGGTTTCAATTTCACTGCCCCTCGATTGTTAATCCAGGGTAGACTTTTTCTCCCCCCTACATTTCCCTTCTCTGTAATAGTATGTCCTGGCTCCTGCTTCTTCTTTCCGGGAGTAAATGGCCAATAATGGCCTGACCTGTTCGAATGGCATGTCGCTGATTCGGTGCGACGTACGCAAGGTTTCCAGCACCAAACCATGTGGTCTTCGCTTTATAATCTCTGGTCCATTCTGCCACGTCACTCACGATGAAATAGATTTCTTTTGATTGATGAGCATGTACAGGATACCGTGTCTAGGGGAATAGTCTGAGCAAGACCCGATGATCGGCTATGACGCCGGCCGGTCCAATTAATTTTCCACAGGCAAATCGACCCATGAATAGTGCGGACCATGTATTCCTAACATACGACGTATCCCATGGAGTAAAACCGGTGACCGATCTTACCAGGTCGACCAATTCCGAATCGCTTTCTGAGGCGACATTCGCAATGATAAGATTCAAATACTGCAATCCGCCGATTGTTTTTTTCACTGGTGCCATTTTTTGTTGGTTGCTCCGTGCGATTGCCAGCATCCGTTGCTCAAAATCCCTGACCTCTGTTACAATGTGATTATCCACATGATGAGTGGACCGCAAAACCTTACAAAACTCGCTTGTGAAATCGTAAATCACGTTTGTCATAATAGATGCGATACAACCCAGACATCACACCAATGTTGTTCCTGCTAACATCCAATTTCTTCCGGCAATGCGGTCAATTCACCGAATAATACATCGAAATTTTTCATCAATCACGGTACAAGCACGCCCACTTTCTGCGGGACTTCAATGATATCTGAGGGATCACAGCATTATAATAAAACACCATACCTGGTGTATTCCATGTTAAGGTACCACTTGAATCTTCAGCATTAAATGCGTTCCAGCTGTTGATCCAGAAACTTGGTGATATGCTGATGGTTGAGTATGTATTGTTCATATATCAGTGGGCTGTATCGTTTTCTCTAATCTAACGTCCGCTGTCCGGCACAATCCGGGGCGCAAGTATTTTTACTTGAGGAGTTTATGTATGTGACATGGGCGAAGCCAGTGGATTACTCAATCATCACCACTCGGTTTTTCCGCTTTATTGGATTTGGAGTAATATTCCGGATATAGTTTCCGCATACAGTCGGGACAGACACTATGGGTAAATTGCACCTCAACATGTTTACTCACATAGGTCTCTACTTGATGCCAGTATCCTTCGTCATCCCGAATCTTTTTGCACGAGGCACAAATCGGGAGTAAGCCCTGCAGGCGCTGAACCTTCTCTAAAGCCTCCTGAAGATCTTTAATCACGTTTTCTCGTTCAATTTCCGCCCGCTTGCGCTTTGTAATGTCCAGGAATGAACCCATTAAGGTCTTTGGCTCCCCTTTCTCATCAGAGAGAACTTCTCCCACCGATTCGACATATCTTACTGTCCCATCTGGACGAACTATACGTTTTTCAATATCATAATTTTCCCCGCTCGTAATCGCACGCTCGACCGCTTGAGCTGCCCGGTCCCGGTCTTCCGGATGAATAATTGTCATCCCGGCTTCTGCCGTAGGCTTAATGGACCCAGGCTCCAGCCCGCAAATTCGATAGAATTCGTCCGACCATTTGGACTTCCCCGTGGTGATATCCATCTCCCACGTCCCCAGATGAGCCACTTCCTCCGCCTTCTGAAGCCGAATTTGATTTTCCTCAAGCTCTTGCTGAGCGTGTTGCAGGTCCATCGCCGCTGATTCAAGGATCTCGATTCTTTCCCTGGCCGCGCGGAGCTCTTGGGCTAATTCTTCCTTCGTCGTAGTGACTGTAGACATGGCATACTCCCCTCTTATCCGAAACCCAAAGGTAGTTTAATATAGCTAAAACCGAAAGAAAAGGGTGAGTTGATCGCACGGCTGCAGTAAAGGTAAATACCTTCCCGTCACAAATTCAACAAGAGCCCGTAGTGGGCTTCAGATGGAATAACGCCTGGAAAAATACTAATTCAACTTAACCATTTTTACCATATTTGACTGTCCACCATTGACGGTTAATACTGTAAAGTATACTCCGCTTGAGACGGGAGCTCCTGTTATATCTCGACCCTCCCATTCAACCGAATACGTTCCAACTCCACAATGTTCATCCTTTAATGTGTGGACAAGTTTCCCGCGCATATTATATATCTTTATTTGGATATGAGCAGGTGCCGCAACTTCAAAATTTATGGTAGTCGTCGGGTTAAACGGGTTGGGATACACCGGCAGTAAGCCGTATTTATCGGGGATTACCGAGGTGCTGTTCCGTCTCAGCTCTATCTGTATTTCAATATTTACAGTACTGAAACCAGAATAATCTACATCCAGCAACCGGTAGCAGTACATGTTTCCTAAAACCGTTTGTGTATCTTTATAATAGTATTCAGTCCGGTCCGGCGTGGTTCCCTGCCCCTTCAGACAATCGTCTTCCTGGAAACTCACGAGGCGTTTCCACTCTTCCTGGGTTCGCAGGCGCCTTTCTACTATAAAACCCAGGTTTTTGACCTCCGATTCTGCCACCCAGCGTAACAATACCGCTCCATTTACATATTCTGCTGTGAAGTCGGCAAGTTCGACGGGCAAAGAGGAATCCTGATTTTCCCTGAGCCGCGGATAATTGCTGCCAATCATTTCCCAAACATTCGTAAAATCCCATCCAGCACCTGTAAAAGTTGACTGAGTTTGCATTTCCGACGTTGTTTTTCCGCTTAAATTTAAAGAGCTACCATTCCCGATACCGGTCGACGTTCCAGAGGTCTCAGTATCCCAGAAACATGCCGTCAGATTTCCACGAAAATATCCAACAAATCCTCCGACACTTGTCGTCCCGCTAACCGACCCGGTGCTGTAGCAGCGCCTTGCATTCGTATTATCAAGCATATAGCCAGCGAAACCGCCGATGTCCGTGTCCCCTGTAACGGAAGCACGACTGTAGCAATCCTTCACATCCACCCAATCATTATTCACTGTACCGATAAAGCCCCCGACTTTGTACGTGCCGGACACACTCCCCGAGGTATAGGGCTGGTTAAAATTCGTGCCGTTTCCGCCGGAATATTTGTATCCCTGGCCGACCAGACCGCCGGCATGATATCCGGAAGAACTGACCGATCCCGCACTGCTGAAACACCGGTTCACTACCGTCCCGGTACTTGCATATCCGATCGGCGCTCCGACATAACCTTTTCCGGAGACATCCGCATTGAGCAATCCAAGGTCGGATATATTCGCATCCACAGTTTCACCAAACATTCCCACATAATCACTTGAGCTGCGGTCGATAAAAACACCGCTGACAGTATACCCCTGGCCATCATAGGAACCGGAAAATGTGTTTGAGTGATTTCCGATGGGTGTCCAGCCGGCTCCGCTATCCCAGTTGTGAATGTCGTCATCGCCGGATTGGGGTAAATCAATATCGGCGGTTTGAGTAAAGTAATTGCCCCATTCACTGGGGTTTTGACTGATCCAATACAGGTTTTGCCAGGTGGCAATCTGATAGGGGCTGCCTTCGCTTCCGTCTCCGGTGCTTGGGGTAGTCGCCGTTTGTGACCAAAGTGCTGTGGAAATAGAAAAAAAGAGACTCATCAGGGTATAAAGTGCAGTCTTCATGTGGTCCTCCTTTGCGGAGTGAGGTTGGAGGTTGGATGGTGCGGTGTGAAATAGTCGTGTATTTCCTGGATTTCACGGCGTTATTCTGCCAAAAAACCCATGATAACCACACCAAATCAATATAATATTATTTTCTTAATGCCCTGATTACGTAAATTATCTATCTTATAACCTCAAATTAGTCAATAAATTTTAACTTTTTTAGACACTAAGCAAACAAGTTAATGGTATTATACGAAAATGTTTCTGAGGGGCAGGTACTAATATCAAATGATGGACAAAGAATTGTGTGTCAGGCTGCAGAATTTATTGAAGGTTAGTCACGATGAAATTTGGATTAATCTTGACATGGCAAAACCATTGTATTCCGAAATAATTTCCCGTGTTTATCTCTTATACAAGAATAGATTGCTTCTTCCCTTCTCTTCTTTGGCGAAATTGCACATATGAATTTACACTACCCGAAGGGTGACAGATCAATGACAGACTATCCGGGAAGGATAAAAAAAGAAACACTAAATTATTCGAGCACCGTATAAAATATAATTCCCTTAAACTATATTGAATTATGAAAACGTTGTTAAAAAATATAGCGGCGGCTCTCATCAGTCAAGGCTAACTTTTTTTTCATAAATATAAAGCAGTAAATAAAGTACGGGAAATGAATCCTGAAATACTGTAAACAACTACTACGAAAGACTATCTAGCATTGTTTTGATATGAACCGTCCGGTCTTCGGCATCCATTGCGCGGGCGTAAGCGAGACTTGTTTGCAGATGCTGTCGCTGAGCTACCACTCTACCCAACTTTTCTGCTAATACACTATATTCATAATAACATTCGGTGAGATATAGAAGGTTTCCATGTTCTTTCGCAATATTGATGCTAATATCAAATTGCGACTCTGCTAATTCATAGTATCCCTGTTTTATGTACAAAATACCAAAAATCCTGTAGGCGTCTGCCAGGGTTATCTGATCGTGTATTTTCGAGAATAATTTGAAGGCGACGGAGAGATTTTCCATACCCTGAATGAAGTTGTCATCCAGAATTTCTACTTCTGCCAGTTCCAGTAATGCATCACCATACACATTGTAATCAGGCAAGCTCCGAGCTCCCTCAACCGCCGGGCTCAATACTTCACGCGCTTGATTCAATTTCCCGAGATGCTTAAATGCAGCCCCCTTATTCACCAGTATTTTGAGTCGGGAAATGCCCTCCAGGGTCGGAAATTCCTCCTCTATCTGCTCAAAACGGTCCAGTGCACGGGCAAATCCACCCTGCATGCCATCAATTATTCCCAGATTCATTCTGACAAATATGATCGTTGCCGCATCGATTTCACGTTCGGTTTGCCTTATTATCTGGTCAGCCCGCTCAAAGCACTGACTTCCCTGCTTTGTCTCCCATAATTGATACGACAGAATACCCAGATTATTCAGCGCTTTTATTATCCCCTGAGTCTCATTGCGTTCTGTAAAAAGATCCAGCGCCTTGTTGTAAGCGGACTGAGCCTGATCGGTTTCACCGGCATAAAGGGCCCACTTCCCTTTGAGCATCAGGAATTGTGTTCGCTGGTCGGCAGTGACATCTGTAAAATTGTTTTCCACTACCTGCAACAGATCGTGGGCTTTCTGTAACTCACCAAACTGCAAACACGTCCTTATGATAGATAAGTAGGATCGGAATAACTCTTCGTCTGAATCTGAGTAATAATTTCGGAGTGACGTTAAAAGATAGTCATAGTCAATTTGCCTGAATACATCGGAAGATGATTCAATTTTGGCAGCTGTCCACTCTTCGCGGAGATAACGATCTCTGCGATTTTTTATGTTCTGAAACCCCTGTACAATTTCTTGTCCCGCCATGTTTTCGATAGTGTTGAGGAGCCCAGAGAAGAATTGCCGGGAGAGTAGACCAGATTTCAAGTAATTAGAAAATACCGATGGCGTATTCATTCTTTCATCTCGTGCCGTTTAATTGATACTGGATTAGGCGCCTCCGCAATGGGCATGATTTTCCAGGAGACTACGCGATTCACTTGTCACACCCACCATATCCGGACTTTTGGAGAATTTACATGAATCCATCACAGGATCTCACTCTACTCCTGCTGTGCAGCAGGTCGTTTACCCAGCAAATGAATTTGTTAGTCGGTCTTAACACACACAAATATGGTACCAACCTTTTTTCTGCACTTTTTCATACAGCTTAGTTTCTGTAATAACAGTGGGTTATGTTATAAAAACAATTGAATTGACGGTTTTTTCATTTTGTCTGAGCCACTCACAGCAGAACCTGTTGGATCGTTTCCAATATCAATTGTCTCCTCAAAATCAAGCCAGCTCTATATTTGCACCTAATTTTTGCGTAATTTTTCGCCAATATACCCGATGCCAGAAATCATAACAATTTCCCAATTTTCTTATTTTCAGAGAAACCCGGCGGTTTTTTTTACCTTACAATTGTTAGAAAATGAAACAGGGTGTTAAGTAATGATACATTTGAATACCTACAAAGGACATAAAGGAATACCAGTGTGATCTCTGTTCGTTGGAAGGATGCAGAGCGGACGTCATTTGATTCAAATAATACGGGTGATAATGCTTAGGTAATAAAAAATACTCAAACACCGATTTAAACCTAACTGTAGACAATTCACCCTGTACCACATAACTATAAAAAAGCCAAATAGAACGATAACACTTCGCAACGCAGTGAATACAAAAACAGATGGATTTTAACCCGTTGTGTAAGATGGGCCAAACTAAGTCAGAAAAAGTGCCTACGGTGTCATTCTGAAGGCAGTGCGCCGGAAGGTCCTTAGGACTCCTGCTGTGAGAGTCTCGTCCCCAGGAGGAGTATCTTATAAGACGAGAGGCATCTCTCGTGAGGCTAGTGAGAAAGAATTTCCGTACTCATCACTCCGCAGCCTTGTAAGGGAGATCCTTCGCTGAAGCTCAGGATGACAATGAGTTGTGTTTTGTGTTTCAAACCGGGACTTCCTGTTATTCTGAGTGGAATGAAACGGAGCGAAGAATCTCCTCACTCCACGCTCATGAGCCTTGTTTAGGAGATTCTTCCCCACCGGGGATCCCCACGGGACGCTCACGCTCAGAATGACAGATCTTTCCGGCACTTTTTCAGTTTGCCCCGACAAACATGCATTGAAATATGCCATATCACACAACTGGCAGGTTTTATTATTCCCTCTTTTCCGGCACCGACGTATATTGAACCTGGTTATTTCGCTTTGTAAGGAAGAGGAGGAATGCTATGGAATACTCCAGGCTAACGAGACTCAGAGCCGCAGTGCAAGATATGCAACAGGGTCAATACAGTATTCGGTTTGATTTCGATACAGCCGACGAAGTAACGCAATTGGCGCAATCACTACAGGAGTTAGGTGCCACGCTGGAACACCGGTTCTCAGAACTGCATGCTATGACAGAAATTACGCGGAAAATCAACAAAGGGTTACTTCTTGATGAGGTGATGAATTACGTCTATGATGAGTTTCGTCCACTCATCCCCTATGACCGCATTGGTCTCTCATTAATCGAGGAAAACGGTGCGACAGTCCGGGCAGTGTGGGCAGGCTCCGAGGCTGATGAAATGCATATCACCCGCGGATACTCCGCTCCCCTGGCAGGCAGTAGCTTACAAACCATCGTTGAAACCGGTAAACCCAGAATCCTTAATGACCTGGAAGCGTATCTTACTGATCATCCAAACTCCGACTCAACAAGGAAAATACTTGCGGAAGGGATTCAATCAAGCCTGACCTGTCCGTTGATTGCCGAGGGGAAGCCCGTGGGGTTTTTATTTTTTTCCAGCATGAAAAAGTACACCTATACGGATATCCATAAAGATGTCTTCCTTGAAATTGCCGGTCTGCTCTCCACCGTTGTGGAAAAGAGTCTCCTGTATCAGGAGTTATTGGAATTAAACGAGATGAAGAACTCTTTTTTGGGGATGGCGGCTCATGACCTGCGAACACCTATCGGGCAAATTCATGGCTTCCTCAAATTACTTGCCAACGGTCGTTTCGGAGAGGTAACGGATGCACAGAGAGGTATTTACGACAAGCTCATGCGTAAATGCGAACACCAGATGGATATGCTGAACGACCTGCTGGATATCAGTGCCATTGAATCCGGCAATCTGAATCTGAGGCCTGAGCTGGTAGACCTGAAGCCACTTCTCCGTGAACAGTGCGATGAGTACCAGATACATGCCGATGAAAAATCTATCGACCTTCGCCTGGATCTTTCTCCTGAGGATTATCCGGCACAAATAGAGGTGGATTCTAGGCGCCTCCAGCAAATACTAAGCAATTTACTCACGAACGCCATCAAATATTCGCCTTCCGGGAGTACTATTACGATCCGGTCTTCCCGGAACGGTGCCAACGTGGTCTTTGCAGTGGAGGATGAGGGACCGGGAATCCCTGAAAAGGAGCAATCCCGGATCTTTCAGGAATTCGGCCGGACAAGTGTCCAGTCCACCGGTGGTGAAAAAAGTACCGGCCTGGGCCTGGCAATTGTAAAGCGGTTGGTGGAAGCGCACGGCGGCGAGGTTGGGTTCGAGAGCCGGGCAGGAGAGGGTTCTACATTCTATTTTACCCTGCCGGTATGAAAATTATTCTATACGCTGTGCTTATATAAGATACCCTGCAACAGAGTAATATAAATTCGCGCCGGAATATCCGGACTACTTTGACTATAAAGGCCCAACTCTGAAGTCTTTTTATTCCTCAAGTCCGTATGCTTCCGGTTGCATATTCTGATAATACGGCTTTCCACGCATACGTTGATATAAATCTCTTTCATCATCAGGCAACGATTCTGCCTGGGCACCCATTAACTCTATCCACCGTCTTTCCTGGCGTCTTATTTTTACGGAATTCGACGTTAACGCCTCTTCTAACACGGTAAGGGACTCCCTGATAGCAATTACGGTCATTTCGTATAAAGACTGTGCCTGAATTAATGCTTCCGAAATCCTGAGCACAATATCAGGAGCAAGGACAAAAGCCTGAGGATCTGTTCCCCGATCGCTTTTCACCAATAGATGTTGAAGGTTTCGCACGTCTGTTGCTCCCTCATCGACAGCAGTATTCATTAACCGGCAATCATATGCCAGGTGTTCAAGGGACACGACGGGAGCGATGGTACTGAGCAGACGGACATTCTGGACAGATTCATTACTCCAGAGATCCGTACACGCTGCTGCGATATTCCCAACTGAGCTGAGATGTGCACAGGCGCTAGACTTCCCTTCCATTGAAATTGGTATCCCCCGGATTGCTTTCAGGTATGGTCCCTCATATGCACAATCTTTGCTGGGACCCGTGGCCCCGGAGAGGTGGGCCTGCAGTGTTCTGGGTACCGTCGCCACCCTGTCAACGGCTGCAAGTAATTTTGGTATCATCCTCTGATCTGCGAGGATCATCGCTGTATTAGCAAATCCACAGGCGGTATCCCCTGCCGGGACGCAGTGATATTTTTCTGCAATATCAACAATTTTTTCCCAGAGAAACTTCATATCCCGAACGCCGAGCACCCCGAGTGCGAAAGCGATGCCCTCGATGTCAGCATTCATGAGGGCTTCGTCATGGATTTCTTTCCCGCCAGTGGACTCAATTGATAATAAATCAGCGCCGGCAGCCGCACACTGTTCGAGGGTTTCTATTGTCTTCTCGTAGTACTCACCGGAACGTAATTTCGGCGGTTTCGAATTTTCCCGCACATCCACTGGGGTCACGCGCAAGGCTGAACGTAACTCGTGGCGTTCAAAATACTGGTCAAGATATTTGACCAGTAAACCGGTGATTTCGGCGCCCCATTCCGGCCGAAAAGTCATCGGCGGCAAGAGTTCAAATTCTACCATCAGACCCGGAACTTCCAACTCAACAGCACGTTGCAGAACTTCCTCTATAATCTCCGTATACTGTTCCCTGACCTGTCCCCAGGTTCCCTCTTCAACGGAAATCGAAGGTAGTGTGAAGTTAATTTCCGGATAAACATATCCATCGCCGATGACGAGCTCTCTGCCACAGGAAACAGGATGTGGGGCCCTTCCATACACGAATTCCTCAATTGTTTTTACCGCTAATCCGGATGATATCATCTGTCCTGCGTTCATTCTATTAGGTACACATCCTTTCTCCGTCAATGGAAACCGGTATTCCAATCGAGGGTTTATCAGTTTTTCCCTTCATTTCTTTGTTTCCGGGAATATCAATTTTTCAGATATGCAATTGTTCCTATCAATTGCCCTGTCTGCACTAAACTGACAGTTACCGGCCAAACATCCATCCAATTCCAATATTGGCATGGATACCAGACCCGATTCGCTGGACCGGAATCGTGTGGAAATAGATTCGGGTGCCTGCGGATACCAGCAGGTTGGACCGGAAAACATGCCGGTACTTCAGATCCAGGAAAAAGGCCACATCTGTCACCTCTTCCACAATGTATCCCTCCTGGGTTACGGCATCCACTTTTTTTGAGAAGGCCGGAATTACCGATAAATCACTCCGGGAAAATGCATGCCGGTACCCAAATCCGAAGGTATATCCGAAGACCAGGTGCCGGAGGTCCTTTTCTGTTGGAAGATCGACTTCATCGGCATAGGTACTGGCATCTTTGTAGGTGAAACCGCCGGAAGTTGCCATCATCGAAATCAGGAAAGGGGCATCATTCGGCACAGAAAACAGTTGGAATTCGAACGGCTCCCCGGTCTCTGTCATAACATTGACCAGCAGATAATTCCGTCTGAAAAACCTTGAATTATTTACCGGCTTATCGAAAGCCGTTATATTTTCGAAATGCAACGTAAATCCATGCTGTTTCGATTCAACCATAACCGCCGGCTGTATATCCTTGATCTCTGCCATCAATGCTTCCGAGGTAGTCTCGAGCGTTGCCAGCTGTTTATACATCACTGCCTGCTTGTCCTGGAATTTCATCCCCCACCAGAACACGGAATCAACGACGGCATCGTATTCACCCCCTGCTTTCAAACGGAAATGTACATATTCCGCGCTGGAGCCCGGGAGGGTTTCAGGGGCAAAAACTGAGAGGATAATCAGGCACACAAGGAATCCGTTGAATATTTTCATAATACGCCAAATACTTATCTGTAAAATTGAAGAGAAGGGCAGATACTGCCCCTTTCCGTCCATTATCTGAATTTACACCCGTATTATTCCTCTGTCCGGAATTTCAAAACTGTGGTCTGGGTATATTCCTCGCCCGGTTCCAGCGTTACCGGTTCGAAATTCGGCTGGTTCGGGGCGTCCGGAAAGTGCTGTGCTTCAATGACGAGAGCATCATGCTTGTCCAGAATCTCTCCTTTGGCCGTGATGGTTCCGTCCAGGAAATTGCCGGAATAAAACTGTAATCCGGGTTCAGTAGTCCACATTTCAAGCACGCGCTTCGATCCCGGGTCCGTGACTCGTACTGCCAGGGACAACGAGTCTTCTGTCAGTTTATTCAGCGCCCAGTTATGGTCGTATCCGTTATTCGCGTATTTAATCTGTTGGTTATCCGCATGGATATTCTCACCGATTGGTTTCGGTTCGATGAAGTCGAATGGCGTACCCTCCACCGGACGAAATTCCCCCGTGGGGATCAGAGTCTCATTGACCGGTGTGAATTTATCCGCATTGATCATCATCAGGTGATCCAAAATAGTCCCCTCACCACTGAGGTTCCAATAGGCATGGTTCGTCAGGTTTACAATGGTTTTCTTGTCGGTGGTCGCAGTGTAGTCGATCCGGAGATTGTCATCATTGGTCAGCGTATAGGTGACAATGACATCCAGATTACCGGGAAAGCCTTCTTCCATATCTTTGCTCAGGTAATGCAGGCGCACCGCCACACCATTCTCGACAGTCTTGGTCATGGCGTGCCACACCCGCTTGTCGAAACCTTTCTCACCGCCGTGAAGAGTATTCGGGCCATCGTTGGTTGCCAGGGTATATTCGTTCCCGCCCAAGGTGAATTTTCCTTCCGCGATCCGGTTGGCAAAACGACCTACGATGGGACCAAAATACGGATTCTCTTCGTTTAGAAATTTGTATAGCGAATCGTACCCCACGATAATATCCTCGAAATTACCGTTGACATCCGGCGTTTCGATGGACACGATGGCTGCGCCATACGTCATAATCTTCACAGTGATTCCATTGGCATTTGCCATCGTATACAAGTTAATTTCCGTGCCATCATCCAATGTCCCAAAGGTTTTCTGGCTCACGGTCGCTTCCTGCTGTGGCCCTCCACAGGATATGAACATCGTAAATAAAAAACCCAATACTACCAACAGAAATACTTTCGAACGTACCATTTGTTTTATCTCCTTTGTTAAAATGTGAAGAAAAATTATTTCTGCTCCCAACGATTCGCCCCGGATCCTTCCCCAATGTGCGGAAACGCCGAAACACGTAATCGGGCGCACCCCATGGGTACCAGGGTTACTTCCTCTGTTGGTTCTTCTGACGCAACCGGGCTCTGCTGTAATTCCTCAATAAGGCCGTTGTCCTCCAGTTTCCAGTTCGGAATACGCCTAGCCTGGGCTGTCAGACGTATCGGTGCATTTTCCAGAGTAAAAGGTTGATCCGGGATGTCGCGTTTAACTTCATCCACTTTTATTGATTTCCCGGGGTTATCCGGATCAACCACTAAACCATAATTCCACGGGCTCTCCGGAAAAACTTCATACGCCGGGAATTCATCCGTGCCGCCGTATCGTTCCCAGCGCTCCTCAATTTTCAAAGAATAGGTTAACGGACCACGATTGACCGAGACCGAGTTCAGATTCTCCTCCCAGACCGTCACATCCAGTTTCATCGAAAGGATTAACTCAACCTGATCATTATTGGACCATTCCCGCTCAATCATCACCCACTTGGAGGGTTCCGGATTCACGTCCGCTTTTTTTCCATTGATACGAATCTCGGCGTTTTCCGCCCAATTCGGTATTCGCAGGTGTAGCGGAAAGGTGACATTTTTTTCGCTTTCAAGCGCCATTTTCACCGTCCCATCGAACGGGTAATTGGTGGATTCAGTGAACTTCACTTCAACCCCGTTACCGACGGTTGCTGTGACCTCGCTTTCACCATAAAACACCGCCGCAAGCCCGTTACCGCGAGTCGCCATCCAGAGTCTTCCGGCGTAATACGGCCAGCCGAACGAAACGTTGTGCTGACAACACCGGAATCTATGTGGATTATAGGCGAGCATATTTCCGCCGTTCTGGAGCATTGGCTTTTTGCTCTCCCGGTCCAGCTGCACCATATTGGGTGCTGTCAGATAATGCAATCCTTTGAGGTCGGGCGTCATCGATGCCGGCAGCGAATTGAAAGCCACTTCTTCCGCGTGATCCGCCCATTTGATGTCCCCGGTGATGCTTACCAGCATTTCATCGCTGTGCATGAATTCCACCATGGAGCAGGTTTCCGCCGCCTGACGCGGTCCGTCGTATCCTTCACGAGCATTTTCGTCTGCGCCGAACATGCCACCCGGAACCTGCCCGTATTTGCGCATAATTTCTTCGTAATTCCGGTAGGTCGCCTCGAGATATCGTTTATCCTGAAACTGCTGAAAAAACTGAGCCGGCTCCCGAAATCCCTGGGAGAGATTCACGCCGTGCCACGTCGGAATTTTGCCCGCCCAGTTGGCGGTCTGATCATGATTCACGATGCCGAGATCCAGTAACCAGTCTTCGCCGGTCTGATTGTAGAGCCAGTGAATGCTGGCAAGATTATCACCACCCCGCCAGTGCTGCCATGTCCCTGACAGGAAGTATTCCAGCGGGACCGTATCGATCCACCGATAATAGTCTTTCATTGCCTTCAGGACCTGTTCATCTCCGGTCGCATCGTAATAACTTTGCAGGACATACAACATCACAACCGTGGGCCAGATATCATGAGCTGTGGTATGCCGAATCTGGGCTTCCTCCCAGTTGGCACGGGGACCTAAATAGCCGTCATCCCGCTGGCCAGCCAGTGTTCCCTTTACCCATTCCTCGGCATCCTGAATTATCTTTTTATCGTCCAGAATGTATCCGAGTTCGATATAGCCCCGTAACCAGTATGGTACCTCCTCCCAGCCGTGATCACCCTGGCCCTTCGGATCGGCCCATGCGTTCCCCTCGATCTCGCACCACTTGCTGATGCCTTCATTCAGGTTGCCGGTAAAACCGTCTGCCATCAACTCCAGTTGATGCCGGATCCACCCTTTTGGCTGTACATCTCCGACAGGGAGTTTGATTAGCGGATTCGGGGTTAACGGTGCGCGGTTGCCCTGATAGAAATCATTGGTTCTTTCGGTTGTTGGGGTATCAACCACCCTTATTGCTGTGGCACCACCTTTAGACTTCATTGGCAACCCTAGATTAACTGTGAATATTATTATTACAAGAAACATCAGTTGGTTTTTCATTGGACTCGGTCTCCCCACTTTCGTCGTACAATTAACAGTAAATTTACAATCAGTCACGTACTCATTTCCAGGAATTCTCGTTTTTTTCCAGCGATTTTTTCCATTCGTACCGCCACTGGTGGATATCTCCCGGCGATACAAACGGTTTTGGGTGCCGAGCCTCTTTATTTGGCAGTGCCTGAAACGGTTTATGCGGTTCATTTTGATACCAGTAAGCCACGGATGCCAAGTCCAGTTCCAGCGTATTATTATGCCCGTGTTCTATGGAAAATTCCAGCGACTCATCAAAATATACCGGATCCAGTATATGAAAACGGTAGAGGTGCGTCCGCCCCATCCACCCAAGGCTGGTATTAACATGGGCAATCCCGAAAAGCGGATGCGAGAATTCAGTATCCGGGACCCAGGCGGTATTAAAATAATCTTCGGTACCCGTGCCGTGGAGCGACGGCGGCCATTCCTCACCGTCGATGAAAAACATGTCATCCCCTTCGCCGTACCAGACCGGTGTCGGGGAGTTTACATAATAGTTAGATCCGACAAAATGGCCTTCGCCCTCGATATCTGCGATAACATAGTTCCCGGCACCCGTGGTATTTTTTTCGTTTCTGCGATGTGCGCTCCAGTCCGCTTCAATCTCGCTGAGTTCGGATTCTTCCAGTGGTTCGGTGACTTCCTTCCGGTATTCGGCGTGGAACCGGCCCATGGCTTCGGGTAACTTTTCCATCTTCACATAATCGATGTAATAATAAAACGCGTTAATAGTTCGGCCCGTGTCATTCAGAATTTCAATACGGGCATGTGCATCAAACGGCATCGTAAAATAACAGGTCAATGCCCTACCTTCCCTTGGGCCAACAATCAGCGGCAGGGAGCTGAAATTATAACTTCCCTTCCAACCCTGACCAAAAAACGGCCCGATTGGCGATTGCACGGATGGCTCTTTTTCTCCATCCCAAAACATGCGTAAAATAATATCATTCCGACTCAGCTTCTGGGGCCAAGGCGCTATCGTAATCCAGATATGATTGATTATTCCAGGACCGTCTTTATCGAACAGTATTAGCGTTTCTCCGTCCTTGATATCTTCATACCGATCCCTGTTTTCGCCACTTCGGCGATAACTACTGACCCGGTGACTTCCAACGCCTTCACTTATCTCTGCAAGATTGTATAACAGATTTCGGCTGGGCTGTGCCTGAAGGTTGGCTGAATCAATCAGCACAGTTACACAGACAGGAACCAGTAATACATACCGTTTAATCACAATCCCTCCTCCCGATTCTGCTAAGCGGCCCAAGCACAATACTCTGATCTAACGGTAACATCTGCCTGGCCGAACACCATTCCCGCGACAGCAAAAACGAAAAGAAGTGCCAGTAAACCATCCTTGGTCAATTTCCGAATAATATATCCATTTGCACCATTCATTGATTTAACCCTTAATGAAGTATTACTTTATATATATGCTTTATCTATTTTTGTATCTACAGGTTATCTAATATTATACTCCCGTATTACTTAATTCTTAGCAGCTTACTTACCTTTCTAATCCGACTTATGAAAGAGCACAGAAGGCGGTATGAGCTGCTTATGGATTCCGGGTCCTTCATACTGTATTTCCAGACCGGATTGGCCATAAGCCTGAAAATACGAGACTTCAATCCGGTGTATTCCCTTCTGCAATGCCACACGTGAACTCTCATATGCCATCCGGGGTGACTGCCCCATCCTATCGGTAATCTGCTCCCCGTCAATGGATATTTTGGCATCGTCATCTGCTGATATATAAAAGGTATATACACCATCTTCAGGTACCCGGATATACCCGTCGTAAATAAACGCAAAAAGCGAATCGCGTTCTCTGGTATCCAGCGAAATCGTTTCGACTACAGCTTCTTTTACCGGATCAAGGACACCACCCTGTCCCAGATGACGTCGCAGTACCCAATGCGTTTTAAAGCGGTCTCTGTCCAAATAACTCTCAAAGTATTTGTATAGTAACCCACTTTCCAAATTTGCGAAATCCTGTGCCTTCTTTCCTGGAACTTTGGTATAGATTCGTTCAGTCACTGGGCCGACAGGCTCGCCATCCTTGAATGCCCGTGCTTTCACCGTTGTATTTTTGTTTACCATAAGTGGTTCGGAATATATTTCGGAGTTTGCAGTGGGGTCATTGCCATTTATCGTATACCGGATGTCGGTATTATCGTCCCAGTTTTCCAGTGAAACCATCACCTCATTCACAAACTCTCTCTCTTCCGGGAGGATAAGCGGTGTGATCCCTTTATTGACCGCAGCAACGCGCTCTTCAGGCATTTTTATTACGTTCCGATCATACGTTAACAGGCCATTCACTTCAGTTTCCAGGTCCGTGATCTGGGTATATATTCCGGCGCCCATATTATGTTGACGGGCATACAAATGCATCCGCTTTACCAGTTGCTCATATCTGGCGGTCAACTCATCAGTAGTCTTCATCTCTGCCTGATATCCCCAGCCTTTACCAGCCCAGGTGTGGTTTTGATAGACGTATCCCACGCCACCATATTCCCCAAGAATTGATGCACGGTCGCCTTCTGGCTCCATTCCAACGGGTCCGGGGTACCGGTGAATATCTATGACATCTCCGGCGTCCATATGCTGCCATCCGCTGGCGTCGACAGCAAGCCGGGTCGGATCCCATTCCTTCACTTTTTCCGTCAGGCGAACCGCATCAAATTGTCCCCATCCTTCGTTGAAAACCACCCATGCGATTATAGAGGGATGATTTCGAAACTGGTTTACCATCTGGCGGAGTTCTGTTTCAAACTGTTTCCTGCTTTCAGGAGTCTCATTATCTCCGGACGGCATATCCTGCCAGACCAGCAGTCCCAATTTATCACACCAGTAATACCAGCGCGCCGGCTCGATTTTGACGTGTTTCCGGGTCATATTGAAGCCCAATTCCTTGGTGATTTCCACATCATACCGCAGCGCATCATCCATTGGCGCTGTGTACAAGCCATCCGGCCAATATCCCTGGTCCAGCGGTCCAAACTGGAACACGAACTCGTTGTTCAGGTAGATCTTTGCCTTGCCGTTCTCATCTTTCTTCACCTCGATCTTCCGCATGCCAAAGTAACTCGAGACTCGGTCAATTACCTCTCCATCCTGTTCCAGTATAACCTCCAAATCGTACAAATAAGGATCCGACGGAGACCATAAGTGTGGCTCAGGGACCGAAATCGCCATTTCAGTATCAACGGTCATGTTCTCACCAGGCTCCAAACTGACTTCCGCTGAGTTGATAGTTTTTCCAGCAGATTTCACCAGCGCTTTAAGTGTAACCGGCTCGTTCGTTCTATTTCCTGAGACGTCCAGATGCAATACTTCCTTGTCAATATCAGTCGTAATTCCCAGCGATTTGATGTGCGTCTTAGCAACCGGCTCGAGCCAGACCGTCTGCCAGATACCGGTCACCGGCGTGTACCAGATGCCTCGTGGATTATTGACCTGCTTGCCCCGGGGTTGATTCCCGTCGCTTGTTGGATCATATACCTTCACCATCAGTTCCTGGAGACCGGAATTCTTCAATACCTTAGTGATGTCAAAAGTAAAAGAATCATATCCACCTTTATGATCTCCAACTTCCTCGCCATTTACATAAATTGTCGCTTGCCAGTCCACGGCTCCGAAATGCAGCAGTATATTTTTGCCATTCCAATCCTCCGGAATGCTAAATTCCCTGCGGTATACAATCCGCTCATGATGTTTCATCACTCCTGACAATGCCGATTCGACAGCAAAAGGTACCAGAATACTACTGTCAAGCGACGTACCGAATTGCGGGGTCCTATCCTCGTTCAGCGAGGTATATTCCCAAAGCCCGTTGAGGTTTTTCCATTGGTCCCGTACAAGTTGTGGACGCGGATATTCCGGCAGTACACTGTCCGGGGAGACATCCTCCGCCCACCGCGTCATAATTGTGGCTAATTGGGGTTCCCAATTTTGACCCTGTGCCAACAGGAGAGAACAGGTAGCCAGCAGAACCAGAATTGTATTAGTGATAAAAAATGAGAGCGTTTTCACAAATTTTCCTTCACATTCTGATATGTTTCTACTGAAATGAGTAGTGTATATCCGGTAATTCCCGTAGCCGTTCAGCAGCCGATTCCGCCGTGATATCCCGCTGGGGATTGGCCAGCATCTCGTAGCCCACCATGAATTTTTTTACCGTGGCAGAGCGCAGTAACGGAGGATAAAAATGCATATGGAAATGCCATTCCGGATAATTCTCCCCGTCTGTCGGCCCCGGATGAAATCCCGCCGAGTAGGGAAAGGAAACCTTAAACAGGTTATCGTATTTCACGGTGATTTGGTGAATTATATCGGCCAGACCTGTTCGTTCCTCGTTTACTAATTCAAGGAAACTTCCAAAATGCCGCTTGCTCAGCAGCAGCACCTCGAACGGCCAGGTCGCCCAAAACGGGACCACAACCATGAAATGATCGTTCTCCACCACAATACGTTGGTCCTTGTCTGTCTCCAGCGTTAAATAATCGCAGAGCAGACAGGCATCATGCTTCTCGTAGTACTCACGCTGACTCCGTAATTCCTTTGCCGGCTCGTCCGGAATCGTCTCCTGGGCCCAGATCTGTCCATGGGGATGCGGATTGCTACAGCCCATCATCTGGCCCTTGTTCTCAAAAATCTGGACGTAGTTAATGTTATCATGCTCTCCCAGCTGGCGGTATTCTTCAGTCCAGAGGTCGACCACCTTTTCAATCTGGTCGACTTCCATCTCCGGCAGCGTCAAGTCATGTCGTGGTGAAAAGCAGATCACCCGGCAGGTCCCCTGCTCTCCTTGTGCTATAAGCAGGTCGTTTTCATTAATATCCGCGGTGGGCGTTTCTAGTTTCAGTGAAGCGAAATCGTTGGTAAACACAAAAGTCGACTCGTAATCGGGATTTTTCACACCCCCGGCACGGGTGTTCCCGGGACACAAATAACAATCCGGATCGAATTGTGGACGCGCATTTTCCGGTGTCTCCTCTTCCTGTCCCTGCCAGGGTCGCTTTGCCCGGTGCGGTGAAACCTGTACCCACTCGCCGGTCAGCGGGTTGTATCGCCTGTGCGGATGATCGTCGAAATTGAATTGCATAAGACCTCTCTTTACCACGAAGACACAAAGACGCGAAGATTCAAATTATTCATCTCATTCGTCAAGAGCCAAGAACCAAGATTAAAGAGCCAAGATAAAAGAGCCAAGTGAAGCCAGGTTATCAAAGATTATTAATCCTCTCTCAGCTACTGGTGATTTTATTATGGATTGCAGCGAATATCTTTTTGAGTTCATTCGCCTCATTAACAAGTTCGTCAAGTATTCCGGATCCTCCTGTATTTAACCTTTTCAATAACCGGAGCCAATAATTTGATTCTCTTGCTTCTCTAAGAACAATTCCGATTTTGTGTTTAAACTCCGCTTTCGAGTTCGTTGCTTGCGATTCTTCATAATTTGCAACGACGGAAGTACTGCATTTTGCCAATTGATACCGAATCACTTCGTACTCTTTTGTATATGGCAGTGCTTTCAACATTTGAAGCACCTTCACCGAAAACTCAAATGTCCTCTCCAGTAGATCAATCTCGTACTCTTCCCTGATATCCTTAACGAACTCAATATTCCCATTATTTAGATTTATCTCATAAACATCTGACAATCTCTTACCAGACAAATCATCCTCCATTCGACTACCTTGGTATCAGTTCTTGGTTCTTAATTCTTTTATCTTGGTTTTTAGCAGTTCTTATCTTGGTTTTTGGCTCTTTAATCTTGGCTCTTCTATTTTTTGTAGACATCGATAAGAACCTGCGCCATGATGGAATCCCAGATGTAGTTCGACGGTGACTCCTGCACCGGATAATCCGGGCTGTAGGATTCCCAGAAACGATGGTTTTTGCTGAGTTGCGCAGACACAGCGAGCATCATTTTGTCCGCCAGTTGCTTTGCCTCGTCATCATAGCCGTAATTTCGGAGCCCGTCCAGAACCATATAATCCCAAAGCAGCCAGATAGGTCCGTTCCAGCGGCAGCAGCCATCGACGAACGGCGTATAGACCGGATCCTGCGCAGAGAGTGTCGGAACGCCGTATTTCCGCCAAAAGGTGTCCGGGTTTTTCAGATGCTGTACCAGATACTCCGCCTGTTTCTCCGATGCTACGTGTGCCCACATCGGCAGGAAACCAATAATTTCCTTCCGTTTCAGGCTTTCGCCCTCAAAGTCAAAGGAGTCACTGGACATTTTGATATGGTAATAAAATTTATCCTCTTCGTCCCACATGTGCTTATTAATAAGATCCGCCGTTTTCCGGTGTTCCTTTTTCAAGCGATTTGCCTCATCCTCAAGTCCTAATTCCTCTGCCATTTTCCATAGATACCACATCTCGTTGGCCACTTGTGTGGTTAGATCCAGGGCATCCAGTTCGTCGGAGATATCGCGGCCTTCATCCTCGCCGTGACTGAATAGCTGGAACACCGCATTCCAGCCGTCGCGAACGTTTTCGATGATGCCGTATGGTCCCCACTCATACATGCCGTCGTGGTCTTTATCCCGCTCGCGTTTAAGATATTCAATGTATTTCGTTCCGGACTGATAGGCATCCCGGAGGAATGCTTTATTCCCGCTGACTTCGTAGACACGCCAGTTCGTCCACGAAAAGAACGGTGCTGAGGTTGTTGCCACTCCCTCGTGCGGATACACCTGTGGTCCGCGCGGACCGTGCCGGTAGCCGATGAGGCCATCCGGATACTGCTGCTCCATGTAAATTCGCTGGGAATTCTCTGCGGATTCGGCATCCAGGTGAACGTACGGAATCATGGAGAGCGACTCGTGCATCACCTGGTGACCGTGCGCCCAACCCCAGATAGGATTCCGGGTAAAGACGTAATAATTGTAGTCCGTCTTTCCGCGCGGCGGAAGCATGCACTGGCGAACCAGATTAAAGGCACTCAGGTAGACTAATTTTTCGTTCTCCCCCGAGAAATCGACCCGGGGTATTGATTTGAACATATCGACATTTGTATCCACCATCTCCTGAACCGAGGCATCCATAGCCTGATCAACATCTTTAACCAGTGCACCGGAGTTATGCCGGGCATCCTGGACGCCACGCACGAACCGGACGGTCTTCGTCTCTCCCGGTTCCAATTCCAGATGATTCTGAAGCGCCACGATGTCCGCATTCCTCTGATCGCGTTCATTTAATCTCTGGACATAATGGTGTACCTTACTTTGCCGCTTGATAGCGAAGTAAAAGTCCTGCATATCGCACCCGGCGTAGGCGCCGTAACTTTTTAGTGCCTCACTGCTAGACAGCAGATTCCGAAACTGTTCCGGATAGCCGTACCCCGGATACAGGTTGCTGTGCAGTCGCTCCATCGGCTCATGATGTTCGAAAAACAGTCCGCTTTCCCCGGATTGATATCCGGTAGCAGTAAGCGAATCCGAGGGTAAATGCAGGAGCGGATATAAATCAATGGTAAAGGAGCGGTCAGCAGTGTTTTGGATTTCCAGGTTGACAAGTGCAGCCCCGGAACTATACACAGCAAAGGTTTCCTGTACCTCTAAACCTTTAAATGGCTCGTATTCCATAACGGCCATATCGTGAAACGACGCGGTAACTACAGGCGGACTAGCGAATTCTCGGATCTTGCTGATGACAATATTATTCACCTTCCAGAAGATCGCCCAGTCCCCGGCAAACTGGCTTGAGTATGTTATAGGTTCGTCCGGTGTGAAATAATTGAGGAAATACGCCTTGTCAGCGAAAAACCGTGAGCGTTCAACCGTGGCAGCGTACGTTGTAAAAAGGGGATCTGTGGCCTCTGCATTGATTCGAAGATACGGATCTTCCACGGTAACTTTTCCCCATCCCAGCGAAGAGACACTGATGCAAAAAAGCAGGAATACAAACTTGAAAAATCTCATATAAACGCCTTCTATAGAATTTTAACGCAAATGATCAGGGGCACATTTGATGGAATGCCTCACACATCCCTGACACACCGAAAGCCGGTATTTCCGGTGGAGCTGTCCGGCGTATTTGCCGTGCGGGCGGCAACCCGATACCGGTTGCAGTAGGAGTCATGACACAGATACGATCCACCACGGATAATCCTGGCATCTCCTTCGGGCGGTCCGGTGGGATTATCTCTGGGGCCGTCTATGTGATAATCGGGACTGAACCAGTCGTGACACCACTCCCAGGTATTGCCGGATGTGTCGTAAAGTCCAAATCCGTTTGCCGGAAACGATCCGACCGGGGCAGTTCCCTTAAAACCGTCTTCCGCCGTGTTATTGTTGGGAAAGGTCCCCTGCCAAATGTTACACATGTGTTTGCCGTCAGGTATGAGTTCATCTCCCCAGGGGAACTTCTTCTGCTCCAGTCCGCCGCGTGCCGCGTACTCCCATTCGGATTCGGTCGGGAGCCGCTTTCCCGCCCATTCACAGTATGCCTTCGCATCGTTCCATGAAACGTGTACTACAGGATGATCTTTCCGATCCCGGACGCTGCTCCCCGGCCCTTCGGGATGTGCCCAGTCGGCTCCCTCAACGGGAATCCACCATGGTGCTGATTGCACTACCTGTGATGCACGCTTAACCTCCTCATCCTGCAGGAACAGATAAAAGACGAACGACCACCCGTATTCTTCCGCCTCGGTTGTATACCCGGTTGCCCGGATAAAGCGGGAGAATTCTTTATTGGTCACATGCGTTTTATCGATGTAAAAGGGATCAACAGTCACCTCCCGAATCGGACCTTCACCGTCCTGGGGAAAACCCTCATCGTCCTCGGTTCCCATCAGGAAGGATCCGCCGTCGAGCCGGGCCATTCCATTCGTGGAGCCGCCACTGACACGCTCCAGGCGACCCTTTTTCTGCGCGGTAACCTCTGTATTTTCAGTCTCCCTGCTGGCTGTACAGCATGAATGCCCTTGTTCCATATATTTTAAACCAGTGTTGGTAAGTTTGATAGTTCATGTTTTCAATGCAGAAACTTCTCGGTTCTTGGTTCTTGGCTCTTGGTTCTTGACTCTTATCCAACTTCAATTGTAATCTTCTTTGTCGATGATTTCACCTCTTTTTTATATGTGTTCTTTCCGTCGTAAAGATTGAGCGTAAAATCGGTGCCGGTTTCGACGTCGATTTCGATCGGATCGTCCATCCGCTTCCGTTCGTTTGCCACTAGTTTCACCTTCGCATCGCCGAATTGCAGGTTCTCTATGCCGACTTCTTCTGTTGTCAAAAGATTCCAGGTAATGGTATTCTCCGGCACGTTCAGATTGATGCCAATATAGTTTTCGATTAATTGAGCAATCGGACCGGCCGCTGACCACCCCACAAAATCCGCCTTGGCAGGCTTGCCCGGCTTGGTGAATTCCGGTGCATAATTCTCCCAAACGGTATTCGTTCCCTGAAACACCGCGGCCATATTATTGATGTGGTTCTGGTGGATTTCCCGGGCTATTTCAATACGATCCTGTGCCATAAGCCCTTTTACGACCATATGGTTTGTCGGAGCCCACACGCTCCCGCGCCAATACCGACCGGCCGGAGCGTAGCGTTTTTCATCTGCGGCAGCCGTTGGCACGCGATGGGGACGATTAAAGGAATTCGTATCGTTTAAATGATACACCAGTCCGTCTACATGCGTCTCTTCGGTAATGCGACCCCACATGGGCCAGAACGATGCCACTGTTTTGTGCTTCAGAAAAGATCCGTCTTTATCCAAATCCCAGTAAAACCGATCCTCTTCACTCCACATCTCCCGGTTGACCAATTGCTTCAATTCCGTCTGGAGATTATACATCTTATCAGCAGTTTCTTTGTCGCCGATAACTTCTGCCATCTTTGCGAGATAGTAGGCCGCGAGTGCTTCGTTACCATCATAATCCACCCAGGAATACGGCGGGTAAAATTTATTCGCCCGGGACCTGGGGGAGTTGTCCATACCACTGCTCCACCCGGACCAGAAGTAATGGCCGTTCTCATACCGTCGATTTCGCTGAATCCAATGCGCATAGTCCCGGAGAATGGGCACCACCCGTTCAAAGCGGGAAGCATCACCGGTTATCATATAATATTCATATTCGATCCATGAAAAGAGATTATTCCTGGTGAACCAGGGCGAATCCATTGGTTGGTCATCCTCACCAGTTTTTTTACGGATCACCCCGGATATTGCACCGTCGGGATGCTGCTTGCGGTAAAAGTTATCCAGGCTGACCATATTCGGGAGCCCGCCCTGCGAGTACTTGGCCCACGCCAATGAAAAACAGGTATCCCACTGGAAGATCCGGTTGTCGAAGGCGGCATCGATGTACCAGTCCACGAATCCGCTTCCCTCGATGCCGAGTTCGGACTTCAGCAAACCCAGTTCCCAGCATTTGTCATACATTTTCACCAAGTCCGGGCGTGAAGGCAGTATTGGACGCGGTACTGTTTTCAGGAGGGCTTCCGGCGTAATAGGTTTGCCCTCCAGCCGCTCCATCCGTTGTTCTGCTGTCATTTGTCCCCGCAACAGAACAGGACCAGCGACGAATGGGACTGCGGCAGCAGCTGAAGCGGTTTTCAGAAATCTGCGTCTGTTCCAATGCTTCGCTGATTTCTCGTGATCTGTCATCTACTTCTCCTCCCCACCGAACGTATAACTTTTCTTCGCAGGCGTAATTTTTTCTGTGAACTGATTAGTCCCATCATTCAATTCCAGGGTAAACTCTTTCTGCGTGTTCACATCAATGGTAACCGGATCGGTGTAGTATTTTCGCTCCTGTGCCACAAGTTCCACCGTATTATCTCCCAGTTTCAGGTTCCGCAGCCCCAGTTCTTCAGTGGACAGCAAATTCCAATGTACAGTATTTTCCGGGACATTAATCTCAATGCCGATGTAGTTCTCGATAAGCTGTGCAATTGGTCCGTCAGCGCTCCAGCCAACGAAATTCGGCTTGGACGGCTGCCCTGGCTTCGGGAATTCCGGCGCATAATTTTCCCAGACGGTGCCGGTATCCTGGAAGACGATTGATTGGTTATTCAGATGGTTCACCACGATGTCCCGTGCCAGCTTCGGACGATTGTTCTCAACGAGTCCCCGCACGATCATGTGATTGGTGGGCGCCCAGACGCTCCCCCGCCAGTAGCCACCGGACGGTGCATACGTCGGTTCATCAGCCGCCGTGGTCGGTACACGATGCGGACGGTTAAAGGAGCTGGCATCGTTCAGATGAGAGGCAAGCCCATCCACATGTTTCTCCTCGGTGATGCGTCCCCACATGGGCCAGAACAGTGCCACCGTCTTCACCTTCATGAAGGAGCCGTCCTTGTCGATATCCCAGTAGATGCGATCCTCTTCACTCCACATATCCTCGTTCACATCCAGTTTTATCTGGGCATGCAGATCCCGGAATTCTTTCGCCGTTTTACTGTCGCCGATGTGCTCTGCCATCTTGACCAGGTAATACGCTGCCAGCGCCTCGTTGCCATCGTAGTCCACCCAACCGTACGGCGGGTAAAAGGAGCGTGCCTTGGACCGTGGCGAATTATCCATTCCGCTGCCGAATCCGGACCAATAATAGTGGCCGTTGTCGTGGCGACGGTGTTTTTCCACCCAGTTGGCGTACTTTTTCAGAATCGGCACCACCCGTTCAAAGCGGGAGTCGTCGCCGGTGACCATGTAGTATTCCCATTCCGCCCATGAGAACAGATTATTATGAGTAAACGAAGGAGAATCAGTCGGCTGGTTATCGACACCATTGGAACGGATAACGCCACCGATTGCCCCGTCCTCGTGCTGCTTGCGATAAAAATTATCCTGGCTTACGATATTCGGCATGGCGCCCTGTGAATACTTTGCCCACGCCAGCGCAAAGGAGGTATCCCACTGGAAAATCCGGGGATCAAACGCCTCGCCGATGTACCAGTCCACAAATCCATTCTCTTCAGAGCCATGTTCGGTCATTGCCAACCCAATCACCCAGCATTTATTGTACATCTCAATTAAATCGGGTCTGCCGGGAATGACAGGTTCCGGTACATGCTTGAGGAGTTTTTCCGGTGTAATGGGTTTCTTTTTGAGCGCTGTCTCCAGTTTTTCATCCAAATCGTAAGTACGTTCATCTCCTCTGGCAAGTGCCATTGGCAAGGCAGCTGCCAGGGGGATTGTTTTTATAAAATCACGTCGCTTCATTCCACTCTTCCTGTTGTTACTTGCCTCTTTCGACATTATTCCTCCGTTATACAATATCTATCAATTTTTTCCTGTAATTGTCTCAGCATACGCCAGTTCCCCGGTCAGGCCATCGTAAAACTGAAAAATGACATGTGCCTGATCGTATGCAACAAACCTGTTTTCATTTTCGCCTGTCGGATTCAGGAAAACATTTTTCACTTCCACCAGACAGTAGTACGGCTGTCGCAAATATTTCCGCGGTACGTCATCCAGAAAAAACGAGGACCAGCGGATATTTACCGTTTCGCCATGATATGTAAATTTTCCGGCGGCCGGTCGCCCTCCCTCTTCCATGGCATAATGGTTCGGCGAATTATGCGGTCCGGCAGCGAATTCCCACAGGTCCTCATCGATGTGAATGGCCATGCTATTATGCAGATCACCCGAAAGCAGGAACACCGGGGCATCCAGGCTTTTCCAGAAGGTAAATAGCTCTTGTCGCTCACTCATAAAGGCAGTCCACGCTTCATCCTTGTCCGGCTGCCGGGGACTCACATGCGGCACGGTAAAATTCACCGACGAAACCACAAACATGAACTCGGCATCGCTTTCCCGCATCGATTGCTGCAGCCACTTTCGCTGTCGCTCTCCGATCATGGAAATATCTGCTTTCCACGGATTGTCAATATCGTGCTGGTCCCGGAGTGTGCGGGTATCCAGCACAAAAAATTCACAATTGCTCACCCGAAATTTAAAATAGTTCTGCTTCCCTATGGAATAGGACAAATTCCTGCCGTCTACGGTCGGAACAGGACTGATTTTAATTTTGTGCGGTCCCTCGATACCTGTTATTTCGTAGACCCCCCGTCCCGCATGCTTGTCATTCCAGTGGATTGTCAGATTGGTGTAGATATTCAAATCGAGTTGGGTGAAATCCTGAGATTCATCAATCAGCACATTCTCACCTGACTGAACGGTTCCGGTGCCGAACCACATGTCTCCCTGATTTTCGACCGGGTACGGATTACTCCATCCCACGTAATCGCGCCACGCCTGCACGCCAATATCCCTGAATACCGCAGGCTTTTTTTGAGTGCCTGGCGTACCTGAGCCGTTGATATCGTTCAGGATTTCATGATCATCTATCACGAAGAATGCAGGGACCTTTTGATGCCACAATCGCAGATTCGGCGCGTTATCCATGTAATGTTTGTAATTTTCCCAGACGCCGACTATCCCGGGAACCGTCTCCACCAAAGCAGGGATATCCATTGCTGATATATTATTGCTGGATTGCCATTCATCGACGGTAGTTCTGCGCTTTGCCTCGTAAATAAAATCTCCGTTCATGATCTGAAAATTTACTTTATCGGAGATCTCCTTCAGCATTGTCTCATAGGTCGGCATTAACGGACCACTGTGGATCTTCGGATTCTGGTAATTCCCGCATCCGAACTCGAAGGAAAAATTGAAGAGACCGTTCGGGTTATGCGCATTATTACGAAACGAATCTTCCGAAGGCAGCGTCCGAAACGAACTGAAGACTTCCGTCTCGGCATAACTCGGAATCTTCACGGAATACCTGTATTTGGTATTAGGACGCAATCCACGCACCTTCACCCAGCCGGTATTATCGCGCTGCAGCGATGTCTTTCCAACCTCCGCATAATCGTATTGGTCGGAGTCCGAGCGTACCGTCACAATAAATTTCGAGGGCTCCGACGTGCGCACCCAGACGAGCATACTATTCGGGGATGAACCACCCAGTATCGGTCCGTGGGTAATGACAGGATGCTTTTCGGTGCTGACCGCATTGGTCGAATCTTTAGCTGTCGCTTTTTTATTCTCTCCTGTCTGCTGACATCCGGTCACCGCAAGAAGGCATACCCCGATAAGTGCGATAATCTTACTTAGTTGTCGATTCACTGTCTCCCTCAACTTTCAAGCGTATAAAATTCCCGCGCGAAATGCTCCGGATTTACCTCGATACCCACACCCGGCACGCCGGTCGGAATTGCCTGTCCGTTTTTCACTTCCACCCCGGTGATATTTACTGCCGGAATTTCGGTATCGTCACTTTCGCTGAATTCCCAGTTCGGGGTGACCATGCCGATATGCGTCTGGGTGGCTACACCAATCACCGATCCGAAATTATGCGTAGCTACATTAACTCCGTAGGCCTTCGACATCGCGGCGATATTTCCGATCTTATGGAAGCCGTACCAGTTCATATCCGGCTGGTTGAATTCAAACAAAGGTTTTCCACCGACAGTTTCCTTCAAGGTCTTCTCCGGGATTCCCCTGATTTCGCCATCGGCCAGTTTCGTCGGGAGGTCGTTTTCAAGGATATATTCCTTAATTTCGCGGTACTCCTCCACTTTCTCATGGGAGAACATCTCTTCCATGGCATAGATATCCAGGTCTGCCGTTTCCGAAAGGAAGGTCTTGACTGCCATGGGATTTTCATCGTATCCGTTGTTCCCGTCGACGAACAGCGTCACATCGTCGCCCACTGTCTCCCGCAAGATCTGCATCACTTCGATATCCCGTTGTAAGGATTCCTCGAATGAATCCATCCATTTCGCCCGACCGATTTTCACCTTGAAAATCCTGATACCGTGCGGCTGCTCCATAATCCACTCAGCCTTGCGCGCCACCATTTCCGCTGGATTCTTCGGGATACCGCCATCCAGATACGCCAGATCAGTTGCCTGCTCCTCTGTCAACAGGTCCTCCATGTATAACGAGGAATCGTAAGTCGTAACCGTCTCCCGTACCCTGTTGCCCAAAACATCAACCGCCGGTTTTCCCAGTACTTTTCCAAAGATGTCCACCAGTGCCATGTCCGCTCCGTACAACCGATCCACCAAGTTCTTGTAACGGGGGTTGGCTCCGACAATTTTATCGTCCTCCCACCGGAACAAGTCAAAGGGATTCATCCCAACCAGCTCCTGCAACATGGGTTTTCTTTTCTTGGGATTCGCGTACAACTCGGTGGCTCCCGTAATCCCCTGGTCCGTCTGAATCTGTAACACATTCTCGAAGACGCCATATCCGCGATACTCGGCGTACGCGTTGGGAGCGACAGGCGTTTTTCGGCGCCCATTTGCCCTGTGCAGGCTAATCCGGTTGATTGTCAGTTCCTGTCCGGAGGACTGGATCGCCGGTGCTCCGATGATTTTCTTTGGTAGTCCGACAGCCAGTCCGACTCCGGTCCCAAGGACTCCCAATACCCCCTTCTGTAAGAATTTGCGGCGATCTAATTTCTTACCCATACTTATTCCTCTTCTCCCGTGTTTTCAGGGAAAGTAAGTGTCTGTTTTCCTTCCGTTATATTTACGGTATACAATTCGGATTCCGTTTGGATTTCCAGCGTGAATTTCCCCGTTGAGTTGACTTCGATTTCAACTGGCTCAGTTGGCGCTTTCCGCTGATTCGCTTTCAGCATCACATTCGCGTCTCCGAACTGAAGACTTTCAAGACCAACTTCCTCAATCGTCAGCAGGTCCCAATGGATGGTGTTTTGAGGGACATCCACCTTCAGCCCGATATAGTTCTCAATGAGTTGGGCAATCGGGCCGTCTGCCGACCAGCCCACGAAATCCGGCTTAGACCAGGGCTTGCCCGGCAGCGTATACTCCGGCGCATAATTTTCCCAGACCGTATCGGTTGCCCGAAAAATTGTGGATTGGTTATTCAGATGATTTATCACGATATCTCTCGCCAACTTGTGTCTGCCGTTGGCTTCCAGTCCCTTGGTGATCATGTGGTTGGTCGGCGCCCAGACACTCCCCCGCCAATAATAACCTTCCGGATGATATTTCTCCTCATCGGCGGCTGTGGTTGGCACCCGGTGCGGCCGGTTAAAGGATTTCGCATCGTTCAGATGCATCGCCAGCCCATCTACATGTTTATCCTCAGTCACCCGGCCCCACATCGGCCAGAACGATGCCACGGTCTTGACCTTCCAGAATGAGCCGTCCTTGTCCAGGTCCCAGTAAATGGAGTCCTCTTCGCTCCACATCTCGGAATTAATCAGTTCGGTGAGATCCTGATGGAGTTCACGGAATTCCTCCGCTATGGCGTCGTTTCCGACAACTTCAGCAAGTTTGTACATGTAATATGCATTCAGTGCCTCGTTGCCGTCATAATCAACCCAGGCATAGGGGGGATAGAATGCCCGGGCTTTGGAACGAGGTGAATTGTCCATCCCGCTGCTTAACCCCGACCAGTAAAAGTGTCCGTTTTTATGCCGGCGATATTTCCGCACCCAACGATCGTAATCCCGGAGGATTGGTAACACCCGTTCAATGCGCGAATCATCGCCGGTCACCTGGTAGTACTCCCACTCGCTCCAGGAGAACAGGTTATTCCGAGTAAAGTTCACCGCATCCCTGGCGTGGGTATCGCTGCCGTCCTTGCCGCTGATAACCCCGTCAATCGCCCCATCGGGATGCTGCTTCCGGTAAAAATTGTCCAGGCTTTGGATATTTGGCATACCGCCCTGGGAATACTTGGCCCATGCCAGCGCGAAACACGTATCCCACTGGAAAATCCGGCTGTCGAACGCCGCGTCGATATACCAGTCCACGAACCCGTTCGCCTCGTTTCCGAACTTGGTGTTGTGCAGACCGATCCGCCAGCAGGCGTTATACATATCCACCAGGTCGGGTCGTGATGGCAATATGGGCTGCGGAACCTTCTTTAGCAGTTCCTCTTCCGAAATCGGCAGGGATTTTTTCTCTTCATCCTGTGCTGCCTCCAGCCCCCGAATAAAAAACGGAGCGGCGGAGAGCGCACTCATTTGCCTGAGAAAATCGCGGCGTTTTACCATTGGGTTACCTTTTTTTAGAATTTGAAAATTTGTATTCCCTTGAATTTACAATACCATTGGAAGGGCGTCATCCTGAGCCTGTCGAAGGGTAGACGCCCGGAATTAATTCACCAAAAAATTAAGACTTAAAATCATTTTGTTCTCTACCTAACGTAGCCGAAAAATTTCCATCACTTACATACAAAATCAGTGTTCTCCTATGCTTATCCTAAGATTGATACCGGAAAAGCCGCCCTTCGACAAGCTCAGGGTGACTTTTCCGTGATACATAGTTCCAGAATTTTCACCCTTTCCGCTGCTTCCGCCGGATTTCCATCAGCCGGTCCCATTCGATGACGCCGACCCGGTCTGCCCACGCCTCATAATCCGAAATCAACTCTTTACGTTTCTCCGGGTATTTCCGGGATAAGTCATGCATTTCGGTCCGGTCAGCCCGCAAATCATACAGTTCCCAGTCTGCCTTGTGATAACGGTCACGCCAGGAGATCTTCAGATTCCCTTTACGGAATGCACGATTCCCTTCATGCTCCCATCCGAGGGAATCGTGGCCTTTGCGCTGGCCTTCTTTCAGTACGGGAACCAGGCTTTTTCCTTCCATAGGCGTAATTGTATTTCCGTTGTAACTTGACGGGTAGTCGGCATTGGCCAGATCAATGCAAGTCGACATAACATCCATGACATGACCGACTTCCTTACTCATTGTGCCCGGGTTGGAGATGCCTTCCGGCCAGTGCGCAATGAAGGGGGTGGCAATCCCGCCCTCGTGTACCCAGCGCTTGTACAGGCGAAATGGCGTATTACTCACTTGTGCCCACGGCAGTCCATAGGCTATCATCGAGTTCCGGTCCCCGGGCTTCACTCCCTCCGGATTCCGGCGATTGATCCAATCCTCCGCACATCCGCCGTTGTCAGAGAGGAAGAAAATCACCGTATTCTCAAGCTCCCCGCGTTCTTCCAGCCTGTCCAGGACCCGCCCGATATTCTGGTCCATCCGGTCGATTTGGGCGGCGTATGAAGCCATTTTCAAATCCCACAATTCCTTGTCATCCACATCTTCCCAGCGCGGAATCGGGTCGTGCCATCCGGCAGCCCCGTCATCCCTGGGCGGCAAGTCCCATTCCGGATCTGTAATGCCCAGTTCAATTTGTCGCTGGTAGCGATCCAGCCGCACCTGGTCCCATCCCTTCATATACTTGCCACGATATTTGTCGATATCCTCCTGAAAGGCCTGTAACGGAAAATGCGGAGCGTTATAAGCCAGGTACAGATAGAACGGCTGCTCCCCGGGTTGCTTTTCGTCGAGAAATTTCAGTGCATAGTCGGTGTAGGCATCGGTGGAATACCAATCCTTACCTTCCGGTTCCACCACTTCTCCATCCAGGAACAGCCGGTGTGTTGGCTCAAAGTAGCTGTCCACATAGGAATGCTCCCCGTAGAAGTGGTCAAATCCGCGATTTGATGGCCAGGCTTTTTCCTTCACACCCACGTGCCATTTTCCGGTCATAATGGTACGATATCCGACGTCCTTCAGTACCTCGGCCGATGTTACACATTCTTCATTCAGATATCCCTGGTAAGCCGGTAAATCAACACGGGTCGTCGCAAGATGTCCCAGTCCGACTTGATGAGGATTCAATCCCGTGAGCAGGGATGCGCGTGCCGGTGAACATCGTGCAATATTGTAAAACTGGGTGAACTGTATCCCGTTGGAAGCCAGCCTATCGATGTTGGGTGTTGGGATTTCGGATCCGTAACACCCGATATCAGAAAATCCCATATCATCCGCGAGGAACACGATAATATTCGGCCGTTTTCCACTTCCGGTGGCTTGACCGACCAATGAACCAAGGGGGCCCAGCGCCGAAGCGCCCAGCATACCGGCTGTTCCCATTGCTGTCTTTTTCATGAAGTTTCGTCGATCCATGATTTACCCGTTTCGTTTATTATGAGTTTGAATTTTGCTTATTTACATGTTCTCGTTTATGAGGGGTTTTGTCTTCTCATCTTAAATTCCCCAATAACTAATCAGGTAGCCTTTGCAAATATTTCCCGGCGTCTACCCTTCGACAAGCTCAGGATGACGCCTCGGTAAGTCACTCTGAGCCTGTCGGAGAGTGGCTTATCCAGCCTCAATAGAGAGCATTTTGTTTTTACTGGAATTTTTTACCCCTTCTCCCGTTGTTTCCGCCGCTCCTCCACGACCGTATCCCAGTTTGTGATACCGACCCGGTCCGCCCATGCCTGGTAATCACTGACTAGATCCTCCAGAATGTCGGGATGCTTTTCAGACAGGTCATGCATTTCCGTGCGATCTCTTTCCATATCATAGAGCTGCCATTGTCCGGGTGGTACGTTCTCGCGGAATTCCTTTTTGTTATAGTTTTCATACGCCCGGGCGATCTTGAATTTCCCTTTCCGGAAGGCCGTATTTTTCTGGTGCTCCCAGCCAATGGCTTCATGTCCTTCTCGCGTCCCCTGAGTAAAGACCGGCATCAGACTCTTTCCCTCCACCGGTGTAATATCGTACCCGTTGTATGATCCGGGGTAGGTTGCTCCGGTTGCATCAAGCACCGTCGGCATGAGATCCATGACGTGTCCGACTTCCCGTGAAATCGTGCCGGGGTTCTTAATGCGATCGGGCCAGTGTGCGATAAGCGGCGTTGAGATGCCACCCTCATGCACCCAGATCTTGAAAAGCCTGAACGGGGTGTTGCTTGCATTCGCCCAGGGCAAGCCATACGCAATCATCGAAGTGCGGTCGCCGGGGAGCACACCTTCCGGATTCCTGCGGTTAATCCAGTCCTCGCAGCTGGCACCGTTGTCCTGCAGAAACAGAATGAGCGTATTATCCAGCTCGCCTCGTTCCTCCAGCCTGTCCAGGAGACGACCGATATTCTGATCCATTCGATCTATCTGGGCAGCATACGACGCCATTTTGAGGTCTTCCCTCACCTTATCTTTAACGCCTTCCCAGTCAGGAGCATCAGCATCTCTCGGTGTGAGTTCCCAGCGGGGATCAATTATATCCATATCGATTAATCGCTGGTATTTCTCCTCGCGGAGTGTGTCCCAGCCTTTCATGTAGGCGCCACGGTACTTATCAATATCCGATTGGAACGCCTGTAGTGGAAAATGGGCAGCGTTGTAAGCGACATACAAAAAGAATGGCTTCTCTCCATCCGGATCCTCATCTAAAAAGTTCAGCGCATAATCAGTGTACGCATCAGTGGAGTACCAGTCCTCGCCTTCGGGTTCCACCTTTTCGCCGTTCAGGTACAACTGATTCGTCGGCGTAAAATATCCGTCGACATACGTGTGCTCCCCGTAAAACCTGTCAAATCCCCTGTTGGTCGGCCAGGCTTCCTCCCGTCGCCCAACGTGCCATTTTCCGGTCATCAGCGTCCGGTAACCTTCATTTTTCAGCACTTCTGCCATGGTTACGCAATTGTGGTTCAGGTATCCCTGGTAATGCGGTAAACTTTTAATTTGTGTGGTAGCTAAGTGGCCAAGACCGGTTTGATGCGGATACAGTCCAGTCAATAGCGAGGCTCTCGACGGTGAGCACCTGGCGGTATTGTAAAATTGCGTAAATTTAATCCCGTTGGAAGCCAGCCGGTCGATATTTGGGGTTTGAATGTCCGAGCCAAAACACCCGATATCGGAAAACCCCAAATCATCAGAGAGAATAATCAGGATATTCGGCTTTTTCCTTTCACCTGTGCATTGTTGCAGCAGACTGGCCGGACCCAGCATTGTGCTGCCGACTAAGCCAGCAGTGGCAAGACTGGAATTTTTAAGAAATTTTCTTCGGTCCATGACTTGCTCCGTATTGATAATTTGTGTGGGATTTAATTCTTGCATTTTACCGCGAACGACGCAGTTAGCGGTCGTCCGCGGAGATTTTGAGTCTAATTATTCTTCCGCATCTCCCGGAGTGTATCATAATCCACTACATTCGTCCGGTCCGCCCAGTCGTTATAGGCGTCTTTTAACTCTGCGAGCTTCTCCGGGTTGGCTTGAGCCAGGTTATTCATCTCGGTCCGGTCATCCTCCAGATTGTAAAGCTCCCACGTGCCCGGATCGCCCTTCTCCCATTTCCATTTTGTCGAGCGACGGTGTACAATTTTCCAGGCACCTTTGCGAAGCGCCTTATTACCATGATGCTCCCACCCGAGAACCTCGTGTTCGTTATAGGGCTTTCCTTTCAATGCCGGCAGCAGACTCTGTCCTTCAAGAGGTATAATTGAATTGCCGGAATAATTCTCAGGGTAGCCGATATCCGCTGCATGCAGGCAGGTTGCCATCAGGTCAATGATATGCCCTGACTGTTGATGGAGATTTCCCGGATTTTCGATTATTTGAGGCCACGAAATAACGAATGGTGTTGCAATACCTCCTTCATGCGCCCAGTGCTTATAAAGCCGGAACGGGGTGTTGCTGGCATTGGCCCAGCCGATACCATAACTCTGGTAGGTATCCGGGGGACCTGGCATGACATCGGGCTTGTTTCCGACCGCCACCGGGCGACCATCCCTCGTCTTCTCTGGAATCGCCGGAAGACGTGCCCAGGCATCGGACAGTCGCTCGGCACATCCGCCGTTATCACTGAGGAACATCACAAGCGTGTTTTCACGGATATTGTTTTTCTCCAGGGTTGATAAAATCCTTCCGATTCCCTGGTCTAGCCGGTCAATCTGCGCAGCGTATACCGCCATCCTCCGAGTTTCCCACTCTTTGTGTTGCTCGTCTTCCCAGGGATCCACCCTGGGATCACGTGGCGTCAACGGCCAGTTCTCATTAAGGATGCCGGCATCAATCATTCTCTGGTATCTTTTCTCCCGGACCGTATCCCATCCATCCCGGTAGAGGTCTTCATATTTACGAATATCCTCCTGTCGCGCATGCAGGGGCCAGTGCGGAGCACTGTAAGCTCCATAGAGAAAAAACGGCTGTCCGGTTCCGGCATATTTGTCAATATAACTCACCGCTTCATCCGTAATGGCATCGGTTAGATAATAGTCCGGATCGGTGGTTTCGATTAACTCGTTATTCCGTGCCATAGCCACCGGATTGAAATAATCGTTGGCGCCGATCATGAACCCGTACCAGTCGTCAAATCCCCGCTGGAGGGGCCAGTTGGATTTATCCGGCTTCTCAAAGTCAAATGGAGTGACATGCCATTTTCCTACCGCCCCTGTACGGTATCCGGCAGATTTCAGGACCTCGGCAATGGTAACTGCATTTCGGCCAAGATCCCCCCGGTATCCCGGAATACCATCATCGCCCAGCATCAGGCCAATTCCGGTCTGGTGTGGATAAAGCCCGGTCAGTAGTGACGCCCGCGAAGGTGCGCACCTGGGATTTGTGTAAAACTGAGAGAACCGCACACCTTCATTTGCAAGCCGATCGATATTCGGAGTTTGAATTTCTGCTCCGTAACACCCAACATCAGAAAACCCCATATCATCAGCCAGGATCACGATGATATTCGGGGGTTCCTTGCTCCCTCGGTTTTGCGACAATGCGCTCCATGGCTGCAGGGCGCTTGCCCCTATGAGTCCGGCGGTGCCGGTCGTGATAGTTTTTAGAAACTTTCGGCGTTGCAAGTCTTTATTTCTATTTCTTATCCTATTTAATCCGTTTTAGCGTGCGTAGGTTTGGTAAAGAACGCACTCAATCTCCATAATCAGCCACCCTTCGACAGGCTCAGGGTGACTATTTTTGGGCATCATCCTTCCAAAAAGGCTCCGGCAGGAGCTGAACTCGTCGTCCCAAAGAGATCCCTATGGGAAAGGATAGACGCCAAGGCATCAATTTACTGGGGTTTAGAACTCCTTCCCGGTATCATCCTTGTACTGCTTCCGTTTCGCCTTGATATCCTTTTTCAGCTCGCTCACAATATCTGCATAGGCAGGGGCGTCATAAACGTTATTCAGCTCATACGGGTCCTGCTCGAGGTCGAACAGCTCCCACTCATCGATGGTATAGAAATAGATGAGCTTATAACGGTCTGTCCGAACGCCATAATGCGGCCTGACTTTATGCGGCCCCGGATATTCATAGTAATGATAGTAAATGGAATCCCGCCATTCGGGATTTTTCACGCCGCGCATGAGGTCCCGCATGCTTTCCCCCTGCATATCGCCGGGAATTTCCACGCCGGCATAATCCAAAAATGTTTCGCCGAAGTCCAGATTGAGTACTACATTGTCATTCTCAAGACCGGCGGGGATTTCCGCGGGATACCTGACCATCAGTGGTATCCGGATTGATTCTTCGTACATAAACCGCTTGTCAAAATACCCGTGTTCCCCGATGAACATCCCATTATCGGTGGTATACACGACAATTGTGTTTTCCGCAAGTCCCGATTCCTCGAGAAAGTCCAGCAGGCGGCCAATGTTATCGTCCAGCGATGCGACAGTACGGAGGTATCGTTTAATATACTGCTGGTAATTCCAGTGTGCCTTTTCCGTATCGGTCATCCCTTCCGGCTGGAGCTTCCGCCAGTCCGGCATATCGGCGATATCCATATACGCATGAGTTGCAGCGCTGGACCGGGTATAATAATCATCGTTGAATGTCGGAGGAACCGGCAAATCCTGATCGGTATACATGTCTTCATGTTCCTCATCAGGGATCCATCCCCGATGCGGTGCTTTGTGCCAGCTGAACAGACACCATGGTTTGTCGCTGCTCAGTTTATTCTGGATGGCATTAATGGTAAAATCCGTAATTAAATCGGTAGCATAGCCCTCGTGTCGTTTCCTCTCGCCCATCTCTATAAACGCGGGGTTGTTGTAGCGTCCCTGCCCCGGTAGCCGGTTCCAGTAATCAAAGCCGGTGGGATCGCTCTTCAGGTGCCATTTGCCAATCAGCGCGGTCTGATACCCGTGTTCCTGCAATAACTTTGGAAAAGTTTGCTGTGTGTTGTCAAACGGCTTTTTCTCGCCAAAGATATTTTCTGTAACCCCGTGGAGATGGCTGTACTTGCCCGTGAGTATGGTTGCCCGGCTGGGTGCGCACAGCGAATTGGTTACGAAACAATTGTTAAATTTCACACCTTCGCTGGCAATCCGGTCCAGGTTGGGTGTTTCGTTAATACGGCTGCCATAACAACTCAGTGCACTGACCGCATGATCGTCTGTCATAATAAAAAGGATATTCGGCTGTTTTCCCTCGACCCGCTCTTTCGGTGCAGAGGATTCCTTGCCTCTCAGGGAACCGGAGAGACCACCGACCATACTTCCGGCGCCAATAACTCCCAGGGATTTGAGTGCATCCCGACGTGATATACCTTTCTTACCCATACCTGCTCTCCCAACCTTTGATTGTTAACGTTAACATCCCGGGTGAAAAAAAATGAATGCTTGTGTAAATAAATATGGCGAATTTTCCGGAAATAAAAAAGTGTTTATCAAAAATATATCAAGGGAAAATTCATCTCACTCTATTAATGGTTTTGAATTATTTATCGGTTATCCGGATGAGCGGTGAATCCTGTATCCGGGTTATTTTATCAATTTTAAATTCAGGCAGTCCGTTCATATTCACATCCAGCCACGCTGCCAGGCGATACTCTCCCGGTGGAAGACTAGCAAGGGTAAAATGTCCTTCTGAATCCGCAAAGTTCTTTACCGCCGGCTGCTGTAACAATACCTCCTGCTTCCTGTATCGTAAAAATGCCGGGTAGGCACCAACCGCAATTTTTTCTTCCGGAGATATTGAGCCGGATATATCAATATCACCTGTTACCTGGTTCCCCTCGATGATTATCGTGGATGTATCCAGCGTAATTGTTCGGACATCAGTAGTTATGTATGCAGACGGAAAAGTAAAATCGATATTCGCTGTCTTGCTGTTACGAACCACTTTCACCGGGTAACCGTACATGAGGAGTTGCAGGTCTTTGTAACCACTTTTTAACCTGTCCGGAGCCGGATTGGCGGTATCCGCCACGGCTGCGTAGAGATAGAAGGTGCCCGGCATTAATTCATCTATCTGCCAGCGCCCCTGCTCATCTATGACTGTACGTTTACCCCAAAACCCGCCGGCGTAATTCGGTCTGGAGGGAATGCGTTTTGCTCCGATTGCAACGATCTGGTCCCCCTCATAATGGACAGTCCCTAAGAGACTGCCGTACATCTCCTCCGGATTGATCGGCGGAGTATCCGGATGGGTCTCGTCAATCAACTGCAGGGACTCATCAATAATCTGCACACCGTAATGCTCATTCAGCCAGTCCCCTTTGGCTTGATATGTTAAATGTTCATGCGCCAAATGCTCCGGTACAATATACCCGAGGTAGTCATCGGAGTTGGTGAAGAGGATATTCTTCTTATAGGGTGACTCCCTTTCGTATTTGTATGCCAGGTCCACCCCCAACTCCCCCGGTATGGTCGCAATCACAGCATCGTTCAATTCTACCGTCTGGATCAATGTGTGGCGCTCACCGCCATCCGATTTTGGCAAGGCAACCACTTTCGACGAGAAGACCAGATTCGTGCTTTGACTGGTTTCTGTCCCCTTCACCAAATCCAGCACTTCCCATGAAAGCTTCTCGGTAAAGACCGCTTTCCGGTGCTTTACTTCACCCCGGACGTCCACATCGCTCAACCGAGGTTGCTGATCGCCAGCTGCCCCTTCTGAAAACATGACAAATGGTGTCGTGTTGATATTATTTTTCTTTTCGTATCGTTCCGCCATTAGTTCCCACTGTAGCGTTGAAGCAACAGAGGTATTTACCAGTCCCGGCCATCCGGGACCTATCTGTCCCTGATTATTTCCCCATTTGGTAAATATAGTTACATGAGTGCCGTAATTGTAATGGACTCCGCGGATATGCCCTGATAAATCATCCGCCCGGATTACGTACAGAATTGGATTGGCTATCCCATGCAATTCTGCACGATTCAAATTCAGATCTTCCCTGGCGTTCGTTTTTCCGACCCCAAATTTTGCCGGGAATTTCGATTCAATGGCATTTCTCGTAGCCCTGACAGCACGTTGCGCCATGAACTCGTATATCTCTTTTTTGTATGCCCTCGGGTAGGAATGGTTATGCGTTGCCGCCACAATCATCTGTTTTGGGTTTAATCCGGTGGAGTCGGCGATAACCTGTTTTATGTATTCCGCTACAGTATTTCTGATGCCAATAACATCAAATTCTGCCAGAAGTACCTGAACATCCCCCACCTCCAGGAGCATCACTTTACACATCGTCTTATCGTAATATTCTGCGGTGGGTTCCTGCTTTCCATAGGAGAGCTTCACAGGCCAGTCAGGCGTGATGGAGGCTTCACCAAAACCTACTTGGATGTTCCCCTGGGATGATACCCTGTATATATTTTCGACCTGTCGGTTCTGATATAGTTCTTGAGCGGTAGTTGGAGTTTTCAGAACAAATGCCACAATGGAACAAAAGATAATTAAGATATATTCGTAAGGTATATATGAATTCAATTTCATTACATCTGCGATTAGTTTGTTCACTGAACTCTTTCAAGTTCGATTATAGAACATCATATTTATTTTCCCCGGCGTTTACCCTTCGACAAGCTCAGGATGACGCCGGGGAAAGTCACTCTGAGCTTGTCGAAGAGTGGCTTTCCAATATTATAGTCGCTTACTATTTCACGTAAGACATTCGAATTGATTCTTCAATCCCTGGCGATGTCACCCGGCATACGTACGTACCACTGGCGACCCTCTGATTTGCGGCATCCCAGATGAACGAATGTCGTCCTGCGTTAAGTGTTCCATTCACGAGTTCTGTTACTTTCTGTCCTAGAGGATTAAATATCTCGACGCGCACCTCCGTTGATTCGGGGATACGAAAATCTATCTGCGTCTCCCCGTTAAACGGGTTGGGGTAATTCTGGGAAAGCGCAAATCCTTCCGGGGTAGATTCGGATAGACCTGTCGCGATGGCGGCTTCCGGCTCATTATAAAAGCTTCGGAGGTCCTGCAATTCATTCTTTAGCTGATTTACAACCATTTGGTAGTCCGGTTCATCGTAGATATTGTGCATCTCATGGGGATCCTGGTCCAAATCAAACAGTTCCCATTCATCAATGGTATAGTAGTGGATAAGTTTATAGCGCTGAGTCCTTACCCCGTATTGCGGACGCACCGTATGAGGACCAGGGTATTCGTAATAATGGTAATACACGGACTGACGCCAGTCCGTCGCTTCTTCGCCCCGGAGCAGTGGGCGGAGAGATCGTCCCTGCATATCGGACGGTATCTCCGTTTCCGCGTAATCGAGCAATGTCTCGGCGAAGTCCAGATTCAGCACCATCTCGTCCCTGACCGATCCACCCGGAATTTCCCGGGGATACCGAACAAGCAGCGGTATCCGCAGGGATTCTTCGTACATAAACCGCTTGTCGAACCAGCCGTGATCTCCGAGAAAAAACCCGTTGTCAGTCGTATACACGACGACCGTGTTATCAGCAAGATTGTTGGCATCCAGGTAATCCAGCAATCGCCCCACATTATCGTCAACCGAGGCTATCGTACGCAAATAATCTTTGATAAACTGCTGATATTTATACTGTTGTACTTCAGTTTCCGATAATCCACTCGGCGCAGAATAGTCGGGCATATCGGCAATACGCATATTCGCGTGAGCCGCCGGAGAGGCGCGATCGTAATAATCGTCGTAAAATGTCTCGGGCTCCGGGATGGAATATTCCTCGTACATGTCTTCGTAATCGGATCTGGGCTGCCATCCCCGGTGCGGTGCCTTGTGCCCTATGGACAAAAAAAACGGCGCGTTCGGATCCCGGTTCTCGAGATAATCGATGGCAAGATCAGTTATAATATCAGTGACATATCCACTGTAATTCCGGTTTACGCCATTCTCGATGAAATCCGGATTGAAATAACGCCCCTGCCCCGGAAGCACATTCCAATAATCAAAGCCGGTAGGATCGCTCCGCAGATGCCATTTCCCCACTACAGCAGTGTTGTATCCCACATCTTGTACGAGTTTGGGAAAGGTCTGCTGGCTGCCATCGAAGGTGTCCGCGTTGGTCTCCTGGCCGTGGAGATGGCTGTATTTGCCGGTGAGAATCGTTGCCCGGCTGGGCGCACACAGGGAATTTGTAACAAAGCAATTATCAAAGCGCATTCCCTCATTGGCGATACGATCCAGGTTCGGTGTCTCATTAATACGGCTTCCGTAACAGCTCAGGGCATGGGTTGCATGGTCATCGGTCATAATGTAAATAATATTCGGCCGGGTTTGCTGGGTTGTACGTTCCTGAGCCCTGCCGGCTAATGACGCCAGGGAAATGCCACCCAGGGATTTTAGCATGTCACGACGGGATATTTTGCTCTCGCTCATTGCATTCTTAATGGGTTGTTTTCCGATTAATAACTAATTGTTCGGGATTCGTCATTGTAACGAAGCGTAACGCGTTGGTCGGTACCCTTCTCATCCGGGATTTCCATGGAAAACCGACCGGGCGGCAACATGCCGTGGAACAGGGTATCAGCCTTTTGAGTTTGTCCATTTTTCAGCGTGACCAGGCACATCCCCGACTGCGGGAGACCGAACTCAAGGATATGATCGTCTTTTTTAGCATGGAGGTACGTACTTTTCGGCACGTCCCCATTCCCGCCGGTGTCCACATCCATGGTCAGGGGCAGCAACGGATCATTTTTGTCTTCCATCCACTCGAAAAGTGTCCGGCGTAACCGCGTTAAATGGTTTTGAGCCGCAGGACTGTCCACCAGATTTTTCAAGGCATGGGGATCCGTTTGAAAATTGTACAACTCTTCAGGGGTTCGGTAATAAAAGAGTTCGACGCGTTCCCTGATATCCGCATCCGTTTTTGCCGCCTCTTCCATGGCTTCCATTGCCAGGCTCACCTGGGAGACACCGTTCTTGAATCGGTTCTCTCCATCCGCCCAGGCGTTGAAAATATACCCGTACTCTTTCGTCTGTAAACACCGCATCTGATATTGGTTTTCCCCCCAGGTTTCGTGAAATACGGTGAAGACTTTGTCCCGTCCATCCTGTCTTTTCCCCCGCAAAACCGGAAGAAACGATCTGCCATCGATATGCTCTGGTATCTCAATCCCTGCCGCCTCAAGAATGGTCGGCATATAATCAATACCGGAGATCATGTGCACATCATCCACTGTCCCGGGTTTAATCTTATCCGGCCACCGGACGATCCATGGTGTCTTGGTACTGTGTAGATAACAATTGGTCTTCGCGAACGGCATAGCGATCCCGTTGTCCGAAAGAAACATCACCAGCGTATTGTCGGCGACGTTTTCCTCCTCGAGCACATTCAGGATCTTTCCTACCACATCATCACACCGCCTGGATGAATTAAGGTACCATGCCAGCTCTTGTCTCACCTCCGGCAAATCCGGGAGATATTCCGGGACTGTCACCTCGTCAGGTGCATAGGTATGTGAAGGGTCTGGGTAAGCATCCATGCGTTCACCGTAGATGTTAGCCTCGCGCTTGCTACCGGAATAAGGGCGGTGGGGATCGTGAGCATTCACCATAAGAAAGAACGGGCGGTGAGCGTTTCTTGCATTCTGGATGCTTTCACGGGTGCATTTTTCATACAAACCCGGGTTTCTGCCGACTCCCAGCTCGTTTTGTTCTTTCACGTATGACCAGTGAAATTTCTCCCGGGGCTTCAGGTGGCTCACTTTACCAAGTATTCCGTTATAATACCCTGCCCGGGAAAGTATCTCGGGCAAGGTCGGGACCTGCTCATTGACTGGCTGAAAGCCCATGGCGCCGTTACTGTGCGGATACATCCCGGTCATCAGTACCGAGCGACTCGGCATGCAAACGGCGATCTGCACGTGCGCATGGTCGAACCGCATTCCCTGAGACGCCAGCCCGTCGATATTGGGCGTTACATTCAGGTTACCGCCATAACACCCGGGCGTATCCCAGTTCATGTCATCAGCCGTGATGAGCATGATATTGGGTGCATTTGTTTGTGCCGGCTTTGCGCTGAGCAGATTTGAAAAGAGCAGTCCGGTGGTGCCTGCGGCTGTCGTTTTCAGAAATGTCCGGCGATTATACTCTTTTGATGCCATATCAATTCACTTCACCAATGTTAATTTCAATACGGATTGTTTTTTTCCGGAGATCATTTTGCAGAGATACATTCCTGACGAGACCACCTCTCCGGCATTGGAACGGCCATTCCAGCGGACTGTGTGCTTTCCTGCTGCCTTCGAAGTATTGACCAGGGTCCGTATCACCTCTCCCTTGGTATTGAAGATCCGAATACTGACGTCCGTGCGCTCCGGCAGGGTAAACTCAATGGTTGTTGTGTTGTTGAACGGATTGGGGTAATTCCGTACCAGGGCGAATTCGGCGGGCATGTCCTCCACTTCCATAACCTCAGGTGATACCGGAGATTCCCCATACTGAATTCTCAGGCGATTTAATTCCTGTATGAGCTGGGATTGTACCTCGGCATACTCCGGATCTCCGTATAAATTATGTAGTTCGTGCGGATCCCGTTCCAGATCAAACAGCTCCCACTCATCATCCCACTGGTCGTACTCATAGTAATTGATCAGTTTGTACCGTTCGGTCCGGATGCCGTAATTCGGCCTCGAGCTATACGGCCCGTACGAATAGAAATGATAATACATGGAATTGCGCCAGTCCGGTACTTCCCCTCCACGGAGCAACGGCCGAAAACTCCGCCCCTGCATATCAGACGGAGCGATGACACCCGCGTAATCCAGTATTGTCTCACCGATATCCAGGTTGAGTACAAAGTCATCGCTGACGGAGCCCGGCGGTACTTCTCCAGGGCATCTTACAATCAAGGGGACTTTCAGGGCTTCTTCATACATATAGCTCTTTTTATACCACCCGTGATCACCCAGGTACAGACCGTTATCAGCGGTATAAATGACCACCGTATTTTCGGTAAGATTATGATCATCAAGATAATCCAGCAGCCAGCCGATATTTTCATCCAGAGCGGTGACGGTGCGGATATACTGTTTAATAAATTGCTGATAAATGTGCGCCAATTTTTCATCCTGGCTCAAATCACCGGGAGCAGAGTATTCCGGGATATCCAACAAATGCATATTGATATGTTTCAGGGCGGTGGACCGCGTACTGTGATCGTCGTACAAAGTCTCCGGTTCCGGGATGTTCATATCCTCAAATAAATCCCTGTATCTGGACGGTGGCAACCAGCTGCGATGCGGCGCCTTGTGCCCGATATTGAGGAAGAAGGGCTGATCCTGGCTCACATTGTCCAGATAGTGGAATGCGCGTTCCGTAATAATATCCGTGCAATATCCGTTATACTGGACTGTCTCACCCATTTTATAGAACCGCGGGTTGAAATATGCCCCCTGCCCCGGTAACACTTCCCAATAGTCAAATCCCACGGGGTCACTGCCCAGATGCCATTTCCCGACATAGCCAGTCTGGTAACCGGCAGCCCGTAACAATTGGGGGTATGTATTCTGGTTACTGTTAAAGGTATCACCATTGGCTGTTTGTCCGTGCAAGTGCGGATATTTACCGGTCAGGACGGTTGCCCGGCTCGGCGCACAGAGCGAGGTAATCACAAAGGAATTATCAAATCGCATGCCTTCACTTGCCAGCCGGTCGAACTGGGGCGTATTCAGGATTCGGCTCCCGTAACAGCTCAGAGCATGCTGGGCATGGTCATCGGAATTGATGAATATGATATTCGGTCTGGATCCGTCTTGTCCGAAAGACAGCCGGGACAAAAATCCCACTCCTGCCAACCCTCCAAGGGTCTTCAACATATCTCTCCGGGAAACAAGTTCAGCACTCATAACACCGAGCATTCACCTTCCGCAGCATTTTTTATATTTCAGTCCGCTGCCACAATAGCAGAGGTCATTGCGGCCAATATCGCCGACAAATTCGTCCGGATTGTTCCGGATGTAGTTCATCATCTGTTGCGGAGTTTTTCCTGCCTGATACTCCCCGGCAAGAAACCGCATATAG
>Ga0180434_10000573_pt1 | contig 53740 bp, 50 predicted proteins | sample SS_ome_7_FD_132453 | JGI IMG/M metagenome (GOLD analysis project Ga0180434, IMG submission 132453) | Hypersaline lake sediment archaeal communities from the Salton Sea, California, USA - SS_1_D_2 metaG | ecosystem: Environmental > Aquatic > Non-marine Saline and Alkaline > Hypersaline >... | reverse complement strand
TGGTAGTAAGTTTGCATCACCTTCTCTTCTTAATTTGCGTGCCGATGATCCCGTCAAGATAAATTGTGCCGATTGGCTATCAATCAAATCCTGAACCGCATCAAGTAGTGGGATCACTTTCTGTACTTCATCGATAATTACTAGTGGGAATTCTGGGGTCATGGCTTCAACTTCTCGCGTCAAACGACCTGGATCTTTTTCATAAGCTTGCCGTTCTGACGGCCGAGCTAAATTAATATAGAGGTCGGCATTTAGGTGTTTTACAAGAGTTGTCTTGCCCGTTTGGCGCGGCCCCAATAATAAAATACTTTTCCGACGATCTAGGGCTTTTTTGAAACGATTCTCAATCTCTCTTGGTAAAAGACTCATTTTTTCAAAAATCCAGGTTTTTTAAAGCTTACCTTAAATATACCGGTTTTTTTTAAGGTGAGTCAAGAAAATATCTGCTGATTTCAGCTTTTTTTTAAGGTCTACCTTATATTTCACTTGTATTTTTAAATCATGCCTTAAATCCCCTTATATTCACCATTATTTCACCAAAGGTGAGAGAATTCCTATCTCTATGTTTATCATGGATTAAAGTAATTAATATATGACTATTCTGCACGCTATTGCGGAAAAGTCTTGACTATTTTGCAATAGCGTGCAGAATAGTCAGTATGAAGAGATATCAAAAAGATGCCATAATTGCCGACTTACATAAAAAAATTGTTCTACTTGCAGGCCCTAGACAAGCCGGTAAAACAACCCTCGCTAAAGAGATTGGTGAAGAGTTTAGCTCAACTTTGTATCTAAATTATGACAGTGGATCGGACAGAAAAATCATTGAAGAAGAGAGCTGGATTCCCTCCACAGAGCTCATTATTTTCGATGAAATCCACAAAATGCCTAATTGGAAAACCTATTTAAAGGGGATCTATGATACGAAGCCGCCTCATCAGAAAATTCTTGTGACAGGAAGTGCTCGCCTTGAAACGTTTAATCGTGTCGGAGACTCTTTAGCAGGCCGTTTTTTTCTTCACAGATTGATGCCTTTATCCCCTGCAGAAATGCATAAGGTCGGAGAAAATTGGAGTATCGACCGCTTTCTAGAAAGGGGTGGGTTTCCAGAACCATTCCTTTGTGAGGATCTGACAGAATCAAAGCGTTGGCGCCTGCAGTATTGCGATAGCTTGCTCCGCACCGACGTATTAGAATTTGAAAATATCCATAACCTCAATGCCATTCGCTTAGTCTTTGATATTTTAAGAGAACGTGTGGGCTCACCTATTTCATACGCATCAATTGCTGAAGATGTCTCAATTGCTCCAAATACAGTCAGAAAATACATATCCATTTTAGAGGCTCTTTATGTGGTGTTCCGCATTACCCCCTTTTCAAAAAATATTGCCCGCAGCTTACTTAAGGAACCGAAAATTTACTTTTTTGATACAGGTCTTGTTAAAGGTGATGCCGGAGTTAAGTTCAAAAATTTTGTCGGAACCTGCCTTTATAAACATGTCCTTAGTCGCATTGACTATCAAGCAGAAGACGCAGGTTTGCACTACCTTAGAACAAAAGAGCAAAAAGAGGTCGATTTTGCTCTGACTATGAATCATCAAATCGAATCACTTTTAGAAGTAAAGCTTAAAAACCACCACATCAGCCCTAGTTTGGCCTATTTTAGTGAAAAATATGAACTGCCAGCACTTCAAGTTGTGAAAGATCTTAAAAAAGAACATACGAAAAACGGAATTGAAATCCGTGATGCCAGTCAATTTCTCAGAACTTTAGATTTATGATGATTCTGGAGCCAAAGGCTAGAGTAAGAGATTAGCCAAATTGGGTGAGGAAGCGCATGTCGCACTCTGAGAAGAGGCGGATATCGGAGACGCCGTGGCGGAGCATGAACATGCGCTCGATGCCCCCTCCCCACGCATAGCCCGAATGGGATTCGGGGTCGATGCCGCCATTTTTCAGGACTTCGGGATGGACCATCCCAGCCCCGGCAACCTCTAGGTAGCCCGTCTCCTTGCAGAGGCGGCAGCCGGCACCCTTGCACTGGGTGCAACGGATGTCAACTTCAAAGCCGGGCTCGACAAAGGGGAAGTAACTTGGGCGGACTCTTAGCTCGACTTTCTCGCCGAGGAGTTTCTCGTAAAAGGTTTCCATAGTGGCCAGCAGGTCGGCAAAGGTGACGTGCTCGTCGATGTAAAGGACGTCGACCTGGTGGAAGAAGACATGGGAGCGGGAGGTGATCGTCTCGTTACGGTAACACTTGCCCGGTGAGCAGATACGAATCGGTGGCTTGGTGCGCTCCATAATCCGCAGCTGGGCGTTGGTCGTATGGGAGCGGAGCAGCATGTCTGGTGAGAGGTAAAAGGTGTCCTGCATGTCGCGGGCCGGATGATCGGGTGGGTAGTTAAGGCCCCCATAATTGTAGTACTCGGATTCGATCTCTGGGGTGAGCTGTACGGAAAAGCCCATCTCTTGCAAGACCTGGAGAGTCTCCTGGAGCATTTGGGAAAGGGGGTGGATGCGGCCTAGGTGGCCCTTGCGGCCCGGCATGGTCACATCAATATGCTCAGAAGAAAGGCGAGCCTGGAGCTCTTGGGACTTGAGGTGGTCGAGTTTGGTGGAGAGCCCCTCTTCAATGAGGGTCTTAAGATCGTTGATCTGCTTGCCAAGGAGAGGGCGCTCGTCGGGAGTGGCTCCCTTGAGCGCCTTCATAAGCTCTTGAACAGCCCCCTTACGCCCGAGGTATTTGATGCGGAGGGCGTCGAGATCGTTGCTGTTAGCGATCTCTTTTAAGTCGGCTTTGTAAGCCTCTGTAAGGGCGCTGATCTTCTCTTGCACGTTACGCTAAAGCTTCCTTTGCATGAGTGGCTACTTGAGCAAAGCCCTCTGGGTCATTCATCGCGAGGTCGGCGAGCATCTTTCTGTTGAGCTCACACTGAGACTTGTTGAGACCATCGATGAGACGGCTGTATGAGAGGCCGTTGATCTTTGAGGCAATCCCAATACGGATGTTCCACAGTCTGCGGAAATCGCGCTTCTTGGCCTTGCGGTCGCGGTAGTTAAAGGCCATCGCCTTCATCACCGCATCTTTTGTCAATCGGAGGTGATTCTTCCGATCGCCAATGAATCCTTTCGCTCGCTTGAGCAATCGTTTTTTACGTCGCTTGGTCGCAACGGCATTTGTTACACGTGCCATGAGTGTCTATACTCCTTTAATCAGTCGCTTGTAAAGTGGGGCATGGGCCTTTGAGACAACAGCGGGCGCCTCTAGGAAACGCTTTTTCTTGCTGCTCTTCTTGCTGAGAAGGTGACGACGTCCCTTTTTGCGACGCATCAATTTTCCCGTGCCGGTTAGTTTAAATCTTGCCTTGATGGCTTTTCTCGTTTTCGCTTTATTCACCTGGTATCTCCAATTCGTTAGTTAGGTGATTGGTTTTTTCTTGGCGCCCGGTGAGATTGTCAGAGATAGACTCCGACCCATCATCTTAGCGCGGGCTTCGGGTGTTCCCACTTCTGAGAGCTCATCACACAGCCTGTCGACCACTCTCTGACCGACATCTCTGTGCATCATCTCCCGTCCGCGGAACATACAAGTCACCTTGACTTTGTTCCCTTTTTCTAAGAAGTCGCGGGCACGTCTCAATTTCACTTGGAAGTCGTGCTCATCAATATTTGGCTTGAGCTTGACCTCTTTTACTTTGATCTGGTGCTGCGCTTTCTTACTTTCTCTCTCTTTTTTCGTCTGCTGATAGCGGTACTTGCCGTAGTCAACTATCTTACAAACGGGTGGCTTAGCCTGTGGGGAGATCTCGACGAGATCAAGCCCCAAGTCTTGAGCCTTAAAATATGCCTCTTTGCTCGACATCACGCCAAGCTGCGTCCCATCTGGTCCAATCACGCGGACCTGGGGCGCTCTCACATCGCGGTTGATGCGAATCATTGGTCCACTTGGCTTTCTTGGCCCTGACCGTCTCACTCAATCACTTCCATGTATAATCAATCTCCTTTCCCCTCTCTTGATTTTCCAACATAAGCGCTATCATACGCTCAAAAGAATTAAAAAGAGAGAGCTCAAATTCCAATCCATCTTCTGTGGGAAAGACATGAAGATAGGGACCACTCCACGATACCCCATAGGCATCGCAGACCATAAACTCTAAGCGGGCCCCCTCAAAGGTCTGTTGCGAGAACTCTATCTCGCACTCCAGGGAGAGCTCATCGCAGGCCTCGCGCAAGATAGACTCGCACTCGCCGCTGATCTTAGGGCTCTTCCTCCTTAGGGGACGCACCAATACAGGTGCCCACTTTAGGTCCAATATATTAAACGTTTTAACGATGAATTGCAAGAGAAAGTGCGCACTGGATGTTTTATCTGTGGCAATTAGGCGATCCACCGTGGCCTCTTCAAGATCTATGAGATCTTGAGAAAAATTTTCATTATATGTTTTTTGAAGCTGCGCCCAAGGGCCCCCTTTAAAATGTGCTTGATAGTCGCGCAGGGTCGTGGGCGACTCAACGAGGGAAAATCCCCCCTCTTGGATGTGCTCTTCCCAAAATTGCTTGAGATCGCGCTTGAGCTTGGTCCCCTTGGGGTGCCAGAAAATGGTGACGGGCTCCCCTTCAGCTTGGGGCTTTTTGGGGAAGCGGCTAAAGAGTTTCTGTGCCTGCCCAAGCTCAATATGGTCAGGAGCAATAGGCCCCGAACCAAGACGGCCAGTGATTCTGACAACGTGTTCCAAGTGTCCCCTAAAGGGCATGGGCTCACACTCAATCATGTCGATCAGAGAAAAGGGGTCGCTAAGCTCTAGGTCAAATAATGTTTCGCTGTAGTCGAGGAAAGGGCCCACTTTGATCACATTGACGACCTCTCCATCTAAGGCCTTAGCCTTGGCGGCGCGGATCACTTGCCGCTGATCTTTAAAATAAAGGGCGAGGTTGTCTGAGAGCATCTCAACTTGCTCAATGGTCTCCTCCTCAAGGAGAGTCTCCATCCGCTTTTTGACAAACGGCAATTGCTCTTTGGCCAGGGGATCTTTGAAGGCGAAGTCGGCGGTGAATCCCCACCGGGTGCCGCGGGCGTCGACGAGCTGCGCCTTAGGAGCGAGGTCCAGTACGGCGGCAGCGAGCAGTTTAGAAAGTAGTTGGTGCTTTGTTAAGAAATCCATTGAGTAAATGGTGGGATATAGTTGACTCGAACAACTGACCTCCACGATGTCAACGTGGCGCTCTAACCAACTGAGCTAATACCCCATACGATTGAACGAAATGATACCTCGAGATATAATTTCCGATCAAGATGAAAAATGAACTTCTTGAAGAATCTCACCTAACCTATGCCCACAAGGTGTGGCTTGAGGGGGTCAAAGTGGGCGATATTGCCATCGATGCAACGGCTGGCAATGGCCATGATGCCCTTTTTTTAGCCCAGGCCATTCTCTCAGAGACAGCAGGAGAGCTCCACTGCATCGATGTGCAGAAAGAAGCGATCGATGCGACAAGACATCGTTTGAAAGAGAACCTGTCGCCTGAGGCCTTTGCGCGAGCGACGTTTCACCACACATCGCATGCTACCCTCCCCTATTGCCGGCCTCAGCTCATCGTCTACAATCTGGGCTACTTGCCCGGCTCGGATAAATCTCTCACAACAAAGGTCGCCACAACTCTTCAAAGTGTCAAAAATGCTTTTGACATTCTTGCCGAGGGTGGTTTGATCTCGATCACGTGCTACCCCGGCCACCCTGAAGGGGAAAAGGAGAGCGAAGCACTGCTTCAGCTTTCAAGTAATTTTTGCGATGTTAAGGTTGTCCGTTCAAATCGTAAAACGGCCCCATTCCTAATCCTTATTGGTAAAAATTATTTTAGTTGATCTAAAATTTCATTCAAACTACATGGTTATTTGTATTAGCTGAATTGTTGTGCTATAATTATTATAGGTTTGTTAACCTGCCCTTAACAGGGCGTATATAATATCTTATAATAGTTATAATAAATGAGGTGCAAAATGGGATCTACCGTCTCATTATTTGGCGCCATGAGAACCCTCGATGAGGGCGCGCCAAGCGCTCCCGATATTTTATCGGCGGAGCGTGTATTGAAACAGCAGGGTCTTTTCTCTGGCAAAAACCAGGAGAAGGTTCAAACTCTCACAAAGCGTTTGATGGCTGAGCAGGTCAATAATGCTGTGAGAGAGGCCCACATGAGTGCAGAAGAGCTCAAGGCGACCTTGGAGGCAGGTGAGCTGCCCGATGGGGATATTTTAACAATTTTACGCAAGCAGCTCGAAACAATTAATAAGAATCACGCCTTAGTTGGCGAGAATCGAAAAAAGTTTTACTCTGCGAATAAAATTTTAAATATCGCTGAAAAGATCGATGCCAAAAACCTAACTCAAATATTTCATAATATTGAGGTGGGGAATAGAGAGTTCGATCGTGAGCTTTTTGAGGCTTATGAAAAAGGAGAGCGGGAAGAGATCGCTCTTCAACTTTGCGACATGATGATCTATTTGGGAGATCAAGACGTTAAACGATTCTTTGAATCTTACGCCTTTCTTCCCGAAGAGATCAAGATCGCCCTCAATGAGGAGGTCCATCGCAAAGGGGGCTGCATCTGTCAACTCGGCACGTTGACGAGTATCAGTGAGATCTCTGAGCAATCAGAGCGGGCTATGGAGGCCGCTTTTGCGCTCAGTCATTTCATGGTCAACGGGTTCACGATAGATACTCAGTCAGAGCGTAAGATCCAGATTGAGGATCTTAAGCATCTCGACTGAGAAGCTGATTGAATGTGGGTTGATCGACCCACGAACACCCTAGGGGGCTATGTGGTTTGAAGGGGCCGTGAAAATCGGACCCTCCAGTGACCAGTAGCCCCCTTTCTTTTGCCGCCTGGACAAAGGGCTTTTCTTGACGTTTCACAAAGCGGGCATAGTGCCCCTCAACCCCATCAAATGGACATTTAAGAAGGAGACGGAAGAGGCGATTTGAACGGAGAAGGTGGGGATGGGCAATGACTGCGCGCCCATTTGCTTTGTGAATGACCTCAAGGGTCTCCTCGAGACCCACAGGCTCAAAGTGCCCCTCTTTACCAAGATAGAGTCTAAAGGCCTCGCGCAGATCTTTTACGATCCCTTTTTTGACCATTTGCTGTGCTATGTGGACTCTTCCGACACTTGCAGCATCGGGAAGCTCGTCGATATTGAGATCGATCCCCTCTCTTTTCAGGTTCTCGACAATGTGGTGAGCCCGCTTGAGGCGCCGTTTGCGGTGCTGCTCTGTGAGCGCATTGATCTCTTGGCTATCAACATCAAAGTTGTACCCGAGAACGTGAACAGAGTGATTTTGGAACTCAGTAGAAAACTCGACACCCGTGAGTAGGGCGACATTTCGGGACTTGGCGTAATCGAAAAGCGCGTCAGTATAAGCGGCAATCGTGTCGTGATCGGTGATTGAGAGTCCACTGAGTCCCACCTTGACACACTCGTCGATCAATTCAAAAGGGGTCAAAGCCCCATCGGAACAGGTGGTATGAGTGTGAAGATCGGCGCGGAACTCACTCATAGGGGATCAACTTCACTTCCATTTCAAGGGTAAAGCCCGTTCTCTCTTTGACGCGATTTTTGACCCTTTGGGCGAGCTCAATCACATCGGAGGCTTTAGCCGCCCCTTTGTTGACAATGAAGTTGCCGTGAAGGGTAGAGACTGTCGCATCCCCGACGCTCATCCCCTTGGCGCCCGCTTGCTCAATTAAACTCCCCGCCGAGCCCCCTTTGGGGTTGCGGTAGATGCAACCGGCCGACTTCTCTCCGTAGGGCTGGGTGCTCTTCCGATAGCCGATAAAAGCGAGCTGTTTGGTCTTGGCCACCGCCGAACGGGTCAGGTGAAAGCGGGCTGAGACAACGGCCCCCTTCTCTTTTTGGAAGGGACTTGTCCGGTAGGCAAAGGGGATATCTTGCGAAAGATGGGTGTGCACGGTCCCCGTAAGATCCATAAATCGGACGTGGCAAAGGGCATCTTTTGTCTCCCGCCCGTTGGCACCGGCGTTCATGGCCACAGCGCCTCCGACGCTGCCGGGGATCCCCGAGGCAAACTCGAGTCCCCCATACCCATTGCGCGAAACAAAGGCGCCTAGGCGGGAGAAATTGTACCCCGACCCCACATCGATAAAGGGCCACTCTTCGCTTAAAAAGTCGATCCGATTGTGAATGACAAGGCCGTTGTAGCCGCGGTCATCGAAGAGGGAATTTGACCCCTTTCCAAGGATAAAAAACTTCAGATCGCGCTCTTTGACAAACTCAAAAGCCTCTTTGAGTTGATCCTCGGAGGCAACCACACAAAAATAGCGAGCCGGCCCGCCAATACCAAAGGTGGTGTAGGGCGCTAAGAGGGTCCCCTCTTCAATGGCTAGCTTCAGCTTCATTCAGGGGCATCGCTCTCTTTTAAGATGGGGTCTAAAACGGCGTTGACAAACCGGCTACTCGATGGGGATCCAAATTTGCGCGAGAGGCGGACAGCCTCCGAAATGGCCACTTTGGAGGGCACATCGGCAACGTGGAGGATCTCATAGATCGCCAGTCGTAAAATATTTTTTTCAATCTGAGAGATCCTCTCGACGGCGTAGTCGATAGAGATCGCCCCTATTTTTTGGTCGAGCTCATCTTTGATTTTAAGGATGGACTCGGCCTCCTCAAAGGCCTCGCGCGCAGACGAGCGGGAGATCTTTAGCTGGCGCATGATCATGGGGATCATCTCTTCGAGACTCCCTCCCGAATCGATGCTAAACATTATTTGGAATACGGCCTCTCGGCGCTTAACTCTGGGCAAACTCATAGAGCTGCGAGTATACACGATTGAGAGTAAAACCTCAATTGCGATATTATGGGGTGATGAAAGGAATTTTTCTAGATACTGAGACCAATGGGCTCAACTTCAAACGCCACTTTGTGATCGAGATCGCCTACCGCATCCTCGACCTTAGCTCAGGTGAGGTTCTCTCGACCTATGAGGCCATTGTCAAACTCTCTAAAGAGGAGTGGGCAGTGAGCGATCCCGAAAGCCTTAAAGTTAACGGCTTCACTGAGGAAAAACTCCGTCAAGGACTTGAGCGAGATCTGATCACAGAGCAGATCATTCAAGACTTCACCAGCCACCACATTCAGCGAGGTCAGGCGGTCTTCATTTGCCAAAACCCCTCCTTCGATCGCTACTTTTTCTCACAGCTCATCGACCCCGATACACAGGAGGCGCGCAAGTGGCCCTACCACTGGTTTGACCTCGCCTCAATGCACTGGGCGCGCGCGATCCTTCAGAAAGAGTCCCCGTCAAAGATCGGTTTCACAAAAGATAAGATCGCAAAAGTCTACAATCTCCCTCCAGAAAACTACCCCCATCGCGCGTTAAATGGCGTCGACCACCTAATCAATTGTTATCGCTCTGTTGTCGGATTCCCTACAAATAACAATTGAAACATTTGCACTTTCTTAATGACATAAATTAGTACGTCTGATACTTTCCTTCCAAACTTTAGGAGGTTTTATGTTAGACACGCTAATTAATAGCCCATACACTGTTTTCAAGTATGTGACAGACGGCAATATCCTTTACTCGAATGAGCCCTCTATTGAGATGGTTTTTACAGATTATTTTATCGAAATAGACGACCTTAGCTTTGAGCACTATGTCGAAAGTACAGTCCGTGCCTTTATCGGGACGGCGGGCGCCATCATTGCGGGATTCACCCTCGTTCCCATTGCCATGGTCGGTGAATACGTTGTCGCAGCCTATGAACATCCAGTGTATATTCTTGCTCAAACGATTAAAGGACTCGCGATCCCTATCCTAGCAGCTTCGCTCATTGGACTTGCCCCTGCTACTGGAGCTATCTTGGGAATGACTGCTGTGATTCTTGGACTAGCCGGTAAGCATTACGTTGAAAGAAAAGGTGACGGAGATTTATTCATACTTATCAATTTTATTGCTATTCCACTCTTTGCCACAGCCACATTTGGTTCACCTGGCGGCGCTTTAAACATGCTCAAACTCCTTGTTGTCAATGGGGCCATTACCTTTGTGGTAGAAACGATCGAACTCACGGGAAAGTGTGCTCTCTTGTGGATTGAATGCTGCATTAATTACCTTGAAGAGGATTTTGAATATTAAAAAATTCACTGACCGGAGATTGAAAAATGAGTAGCCTTGAAGTGTTAGCAGACGAATTACTTGATTCCCCTTCAACATTTATGGAAACAGTTGTTGGAGTGAATCAGACCTGGGAAGAAATCCCAACTATTGACTATGCGATAGGTCAACTCTTTTCTTCCCTAGCTCAGTGCATTTTGGCACCGCAAGGCGCTTTGATCAAAGGGTGTGACGCTTTCACAAAAGACCCAATGATCCTTTTGGGATTTACGGTGAGCGTTGCCACGATAACAGCTATTTCTGCAAGCCTGCTTTTTTCGGCTCCTCTACTTTTTGGGGCATCGGTAGGGGTGTTTTATACTGTTTTAGTGCTTGGTGCTTTAGATGAGGGAATAATCACTGACTTGGGCAATGCGATCTTTGCCGCAGCGGCAACTAGCGCTGTGGCGAGTCTTGCAGGCGTCTCAGTGGGAATCATAGCCACTGGGTGCCTTGCCATACCTATTGCTTACATCGTTTGCAAAGGACATATTTTTACAATTGAATGTTTATTTGAGGATTAAGATGAATTGTTTAGACTCACTTTCGAATCAGCTCATTGCATCCCCTAATACCGCGTGGAAATACATCGTGGGTGAGGATGTCAATGAAAGCGAAATCTCAGCAGCTAACTACGCCTTGGGGCTCTTTGGAGAAACAACTGCTTTGTGCACGCTTGTCCCCCTTGGAGGGTTGTGCGGTGGGGCCGCTATGACCTTAGAGTTTCCAGTCATTACCGTAGGGTTTGTTGGAGCTGTTACCCTGGTCACATCGCTTGTGGCAACCACAGTTTTTTCAGCGCCGTTTATGGTGGGAGCCGCAGTGGGAGCTCTTTATACAGTCACGACCCTTGGCCTTAGCGATCAACCTCTTGTAGCTTTAGCGGCCAATATGCTCTTCACGACAGCTGTTGTCGCAGTCGGCGCCAGTTTAGCAGGGGCATCTGTCGGGCTGCTCACAATTGGAGGCCTAGCAGTTGTCACTCACATGGCTATTATGGTGAATGCCTTAGCCCTTGTTTCATTGGTTAACATTATGGAAGAATGAGATCAAAAAGGAGGTGGCGGAGTTTGATATGGCGTGAGATGCCAGAGCGAACCTGCTCAAACTGCTCGCCTAGTTGCTCGCGGCTCGATGGATCCTCGGAATAAAAGGTGGCCATTAAACTCAGCAGCGCCTCTAAGTGCTTCGGAGTTCCCCCCGCCTTTTCAAAGAGGGTTTCAATCTTAGCCGCGGCGCTCTCTTTCTTACTCACATCGTCTTGGGTCAGCAGATCGCCAATATGGGGCATGAGCTCGATCAACTCTCCCATTTTCTGAGCGCGGCCGAGCGAACCATCGGCAGCTGTCGCAATGAGATCGCGACTGGGGGAGGCGCTCAGATGAGAGGCGACAAACTCATCGGAGAGGGGGCCAAAAAGAAGCCCCTGCGCGCGGGAGCGGATCGTCGGAAGAAGGGCTTTTGGGTGAGAGGTGATCAAGATAAAATGGGTCGTCTCTAAGGGCTCTTCGAGTGTTTTGAGAAGGGCGTTGGCCGCAGCGGGGTGGAGTCTATCGGCATCGTCGATAAGGAGCCACTTCTCTTTAGCCTCGTAAGGGGCTTGCTGAGCAAAGGAAATCACCTGTTTGGCCTTTTCAATCGTGATGAGATGCCCCTTCCCCTCGGGGGCAATGATGCGCAAATCGGGGGGGCTCTCTTTCGTTGTCTCCAACCGGTGGCGGATCAGCTCTAAGGCGTAGGTCCGCTTGCCGACACCTTCGGGGCCGTAAAAGAGGAACACGCTGGGCAATGCATCGAGATGTTTAAATTTTTCGAGAATGGCTTTTTGAGCCGAATGGGCACTCACAACTTGGCCTCAATTATGTGCAGGGCACTTTGGAAAACATCATCGGGTGAGGCGCTCCCATCGATGCGGGCAAACCGGTCGGGCTCATCGGATAGCAAGCTCTGGTAAGCAGCGCGCACGTTGTGGTGGAACTCGAGGGCCTCCTCTTCAATGCGATCCCCCTCCCCTTCTAAAGACTCGTCGCGCGATTGCCGTCTGACCCGTTTAAGCCCTTCGGCAGGATCGATATCGATAAAGAGGGTGAGGTCGGGAACAATCCCATCTGCCGAAAAGCGGCAGAGGGCCTTAACGAAAGGTAGATCAATTTGGCGAGCCGCCCCTTGATAAGCCACGGTGGAGTCGTTAAAGCGATCGCAAAGGACAATTTTACCCCCTTTAAGGGCGGGGGCAATCACATCTTGGACATGTTGAGAGCGGGAGGCAAGGTAGAGGAAGAGCTCAGTCTTTGAGGCCATGGGCATCGGGTGCTTTGAGAGGAGGGTGTGGCGAATCTCATCGCTGATTAAGCACCCGCCGGGCTCGCGCGTCTTAAGAGCGTCGAGTCCCCGCTTTTTGAGCGCCTCGTAAAGGCGCTCGATTAGGGTGGTCTTCCCACTCCCCTCTCCCCCTTCAAAGGTAATAAAGAGTGACTTCATGTCTTCTTAGGGGTTTCCTCGCTCTCTTCTTTCACCTCTTCGATGTCTTCGAGCTTCTGCAGAGCGACCACGCGGTCGGCATCGTCGCGCAGATTGACTAAGCGGACACCTTGAGTGGAGCGGCCCATCACGCGGACATCGGCCATCCTCATACGGAGAGTTTGTCCGGAGCTCGACATGACAAGGACGCTGTCTCTATCGCCGACGCTGATCGCTCCAACAACGTCTCCGTTGCGGCGCGAAGTGATGATCGAGCGGACCCCCTTACCACCGCGACGGGTCTGGCGGAAGTTCTCCACATTAGAGCGCTTTCCATACCCTTTTTCGCAGACAATGAGGAGAGTCTCGTTGCCGCGCACAATCTCACATGAGACAACGGCATCTTCACTATCGCGCAGCGTCGCACCGCGCACACCGCGGGCCACGCGGCCCATCGCACGGACATCGCTCTGGACAAAGCGGACAGCCATACCGGCGCGAGTGAAGAGCATGACCTGATCCTCATCCATTGTGAGTTTAGCGGCGATGACTTCATCCCCTTCGTCGATATTGATGGCGTAGACCCCTTTGCGACGGGGGGAACTAAAGGCGGTGAGAAGGGTTTTTTTCACGACACCATTTTTAGTCGCGAGCAAGATGCTTTTCTCCTCTTCGAACTCGCGAACGCGAAGGACAGCGGCAATTTTTTCCTCTTTGCCAATCCCCTCGAGGAGGTTGACGAGGGCCTTTCCTTTTGAGCGGCGCCCACTCTCGGGGATCTGCCACACTTTGAGCCAGTAGCACCGGCCAAAGCTTGTGAAAATCAAGAGGGTGTCATGAGTCGAGGCGGCGTAGACATCTTTGAGCGCATCGCTATCTTTCCGCTTCTCAATGCCGATCACACCCTGACCACCCCGCTTCTGCTCGCGGAAGGTGCTCGCAGGCATCCGTTTGATGTAATCATCGTTTGAAATGGTGATCACGACCGTCTCATCGGCGATGAGGTCTTCCATCTGGAATTCCCCTTCAGCGGCGATGATTTTGGTGCGGCGGTCAGATTTTGAGTGTTTTTTGAGGGAGTCGAGCTCATCTTTGATGATACCGCGGACCATCGCTTCACTCGCCAAGATCTTGCGGAAGTGGGCAATTTTCTCTTGGAGATCTTTGTACTCGTTTTCGATCTTCTCGCGCTCGAGACCTGTGAGCTGGTAGAGTTTAAGATCCAAGACAGCGCCGGCCTGGCGGTCGGTGAGCTCGTAGCGGGCAATCAACTCTTTCTTCGCATCGTCGCGAGATGCACTCGCGCGGATGAGCTTGACCACCTCGTCAAGGTGATCGAGAGCGACAAGGTACCCCTCTAAGATATGGGCGCGCGCTTCGGCCTTGTTGAGCTCATAGCGGGTACGGCGGCGGACAACCTCGATTCGGTGCTCAATCCACGCAGCGATCATCTGTTTAACATTCATTACACGGGGCAAGCCCTTGTCAAGGGCGAGCATATTCGACCCGAAGGTGACCTGCATATCGGTGTATTTGTAGAGCTGGTTGATCGTTACATCGGGAATTTCACCCCGCTTAAGATCTAAAACAACGCGCATGCCATCTTTATCGGACTCATCGCGAATGTCGGAGATGCTGGTGATCTGCTTGTCGTTGACAAGGTGGGCAATCTTCTCGATAAGGCGCGATTTATTGACGTTGTAGGGAATCTCATCGATCACAATGCGCTTGCGATCTTGCACATTCATATCCTCAATGTGGAAAAGTCCACGCAGAACAATGCGCCCTTTACCTTTGTAGAAGGCCTCTTTGACACCGCGGTAGCCACAGATCACCCCCCCCGTTGGAAAGTCGGGAGCGGGCATCACTTCCATGATCTGATCAATGGTTGTGTTGGGATCATCGAGGAGGAGGTTAGTCGCTAAGATGAGCTCCCCTAGGTTGTGGGGGGGAATGTTGGTCGCCATTCCGACAGCAATCCCCGATGAGCCATTGGCTAGCAGGTTGGGGAACTTCGATGGGAGAACGGTGGGTTCTTTTTTCGTCTCGTCGTAGTTCGGGACGTAGTCGACGGTCTCTTTCTCTAAGTCCTCCATAAGAGCCATAGAAGGGTGGGTCAGACGGGCTTCAGTGTATCGCATCGCCGCGGGGGGATCCCCGTCGACCGATCCAAAGTTTCCCTGACCATCGATCAAGGGGTAACGCATACACCAACTCTGCGCCATGCGAACGAGCGTTGGGTAGATGACCTGCTCACCGTGAGGGTGGAAATCCCCGGAAGTGTCCCCGGATATCTTCGCACACTTTCTGTGCTTGGCACCCGGTGAGAGGTTCAAAAGGCGCATCGCATAAAGTATGCGCCTTTGTGAGGGTTTTAAGCCATCGCGCACATCGGGAAGAGCCCGAGATATGATGACCGACATCGAGTACCTGAGGTAGCTCTCCTTGACTTCCTCCTCAACATTGCGTGGGAGAATGGATTCATTTTTTGTCGTATTCATTTTTGCTCCTCTAGATATCTAGGTTCTTCACAGATAGGGCGTGAGAATTAATGAAATTGCGCCGCGGTGCGACCTCTTCACCCATCAACATGGTGAACATTTGGTCGGCAGCGACAGCGTCAGGTATTGTCACTTGGATGAGTGTGCGCACGGTGGGATCCATCGTTGTCTCCCAAAGCTGGTCGGCGTTCATCTCACCAAGACCCTTGTACCGTTGGATCTCCATGCCGCGCCGTCCGTTGACTCTAAGGAAGTCGATTGCCTCTTTCAACGTATAAACGGGCGTTTCATTCTCCTCTTCATCGATAATATCGAGGAGTTTTCCTTCCGCTTTGACGTACTGCTCAAAGGTGAACCCAAACGAAGATAGCTGATCTTTGAGCTTTGTGAGCTTCTCATGTTCAAAAAGCTCGATGTAGTGGAGGGGCTTGGGATGGAAGATTTTCATCTCCTCTGTGAGCTCTTCCTCTGGCGTCGCCTCGAGTGCTTTGTCGAACTGAGCCCGCTGCTCGGCTTCGTTAGCTTCCTTAAAGGAGGCAATTTCATCTTCTGAGTAGACATACTTTGTCTCCTCTTGGAGCTGAACGAGGTAGCGAGGGAGATGCCCTTCACTGTCCTTGGCGCCCATAAACTCTCGGAAAGGAATCCCCTTCCGCTCAATGGTCTCAATGAGCACTTCGACATCTAATATGGCTTTGCGCAACGTCTTCACCTCGTCATCGGCCAACGAGTCGCTATGAGATGCTAGCCGCAGCTGGACATCACCACACCCTAAATCGAGCAAGTACCCATCCATCTCCGCTTCAGACTTGATGTAGCGGATTTTCTTTTTCCGCTTTACCCGATAGAGCGGGGGCTGGGCGATGTAGATATAGTTGTTTTCGATAAGTTGTGGCATGTGGCGGTAGAAGAACGTCAAAAGGAGTGTGCGGATGTGAGATCCGTCAACGTCGGCATCCGTCATGATGATGATTTTGTGGTAGCGGAGTTTGTCGATATTAAAGTTATCGACCCCGATGCCACACCCAAAGGCGCTGATCATCGCACCGATTTGGTCATTTTGGAGAATCTTCTCCAAACGGGCCTTTTCGACGTTGACAATCTTACCCTTAATCGGAAGTATGGCTTGAAACTTCCTATCGCGTCCCGACTTGGCCGAGCCGCCGGCAGAATCCCCCTCAACAATGTAGATTTCACAGAGGGAAGGGTCGGACTCTTGGCAGTCGGCGAGCTTACCGGGCAGGCGGGCTGTGTCAAGAGCGGTCTTTCTCAAGGTGAGCTCGCGGGCCTTACGGGCGGCGTCGCGGGCCTGAGAGGCCAAGATCGCCTTTTCAATGATCAAACGAGCGATCTGCGGATTCTCACCTAAGTAGACGGCAAACTCCTCGCCAACGATCTGCTGGACAACCTTAGTGATTTCACTGTTCCCCAAACGTTGCTTGGTTTGACCCTCGAACTGAGGATTAGCGATTTTAAGGGAGATGACAGCTGTGAGACCCTCTTTAAGGTCCTCACCTGTGACTGAGGTTTTGTCCCCTTTGCCGAGGTTGTTTTGTTTGATGTACTGGTTAAGGGAACGTGTCAGAGCAGTTGAGAACCCTGTGACGTGCGTTCCCCCCTGGCGGGTGGCGATGTTATTGACGTAGCTGTGGAGAGACTCTGAGTAGCTGTCGTTCCACTGCATGGCCACTTCAAACTCAATCGGCCCATCGTGGAGCTCTTTTTCCCCTTTGATGTAAACGGGGTCGGGGAAAAGGGGTGTTTTGTTCTGATTGAGGTAGGTGACAAACGAGGAGATACCCCCTTCGTAAGAGAAGATAACCTCTTCGCGGTCTGGGTTGCGCTCATCGCGGAAAGTGATCGCGATCCCTTTGTTTAAAAATGCAAGCTCGCGCAGACGTTTTAAAAGGATATCGTAGTCGTATTCTATCACTGTGAAAATTTGATCGTCGGGTCTGAAGTGGACTTTGGTCCCTCTCTTAGAGGTTTTGTCCCCTTTCTTGAGAGGTTTGACCACTTTACCGCGGGAGAATTCGATGTGATGGGAGACACTCCCCGTGAAGACATCGACCTCCATGTGCTTGGAGAGGGCGTTCACACAGCTCACCCCCACACCGTGGAGACCACCAGAGACCTTGTAGGTCGATTTGTCAAATTTACCCCCAGCGTGGAGGATGGTCATGACGACCTCGAGGGCTGAGACCTCGCGCCCCTGTTTTTTGGACTCTTTTTCGTGACGATCGACAGGGATCCCGCGGCCGTTATCTTCGACCGTAACCGAGTTATCCATGTGAATCGTGACGAGAATATCGGTGGCATAGCCGGCCATCGCCTCGTCGATACAGTTATCGACCACTTCATAGACAAGTTGATGCAATCCATTTGATGATGTATCGCCAATATACATACCGGGGCGTTCCCGAACGGCTTGGAGCCCTTCTAGGACTGTGATCGAGCTCGCGGTATAGTCTCTTTCTTTTGTCATCGACATGTCACCTACACGGGTTCTATTTTCGTTAAGCTTCCCATTTTAAAAACTATCGATTTAATCTCAAGTTTAGGAAACATTTTACGAAGATGTTGTAAAAGTCGCGGTTTCTCGTGCGTCGAAAGTAGGCTTAGGAGCGTCGAATTGGAGACGTGCACGAGTAAAAAACCGTTTTGAAAAGACACTGCCTTGGTCTCTTTAGCGATCTGGGGTCCGACAAGTTGAGGCCAAATGGCAAGCAAGTGATCGGGGCGCTTTTCGTAGCTCTTTGTGACCGTTTCTAAAGCGCGGGGTAAAAGGGCTGAGAGTGACTTAGCAGTGGGATTTTGGCCGGAATAGTTTTTCGGATTTATGCGGCCTGAGTCCCTACTTTTCATGGTCCCCATTCTACCATTTTTCGTCCTAAATAACAAGTGTTTTGCATTATGCTGTCAAATAATGTATTGATATATGATTTTAAAGAGACATCGTGTAACATACCTTCTACTATGACACAAAAAGATCAACTCAGAAATATCGCCATTATCGCCCACATCGATCATGGCAAGACCACTCTACTCGATAGCCTACTCAGGCAATCAGATATTTTCCGCGAAGGGCAAGAGGTCCCCGAGCGCGTGATGGACAGCTATTCGCTTGAGCAAGAGCGAGGCATCACTATTTTTGCTAAACACACCTCCCTTCCCTTTGAAGGGCACAAGATCAACATTATCGACACCCCCGGCCACGCCGACTTCTCGGGTGAGGTTGAGCGCGTTTTAGGGATGGTTTCGGCCACTTTGCTTCTCGTCGATGCGAGAGAGGGGCCCATGCCCCAGACCCGCTTTGTCCTCTCTCAGGCCCTTAAAATGGGACTGAAGATCATTGTTGTCCTCAACAAGATCGATCGCCCCCACTCTGATCCAGAAGAGGCTCTCAACAAAACATTTGACCTTTTCGTCGAACTCGGCGCGAGCGATGAACAACTCGACTTCCCCTATATCTATGCCTCTGGACTCACAGGCTTTGCGATTAAAGATTTGAATGACCCCCAGGTCGACATGCGCCCCCTCTTTGAGCTCATTATCAACGAGGTGCCCGCCCCTCCAGGCAACGTCGATGTCCCCTTCCTCATGCAGGCGTCCACCCTCTCCTACGACGACTTTGTCGGTCGTCAGGCGACAGGGCGTATCTTAGAGGGGCACGTCAAACTTCACGATACCATCGTGGCCATCAATAAGGATGGACACCCCACCCGCCACAAAGTGACGCGGATCGAGGGGTACCACGGCCTACAAAAGATTGAGATGGACGAGGCCTTTGTGGGTGATATCGTCTCTATCTCGGGAATCCCCGAGGTGATGATTGGCGATACCCTCACAGACCCCGACCACATCAAACAGCTCCCCCCCATCGAGCTCTCTATGCCCACCCTCTCTGTCGACTTCATGGTCAACAGTGGCCCCCTCGTCGGACGGGACGGGAAACACGTCACCATGAACAAGATCCGCGACCGCTTGATGAAGGAGAAAAAAGCCAATATCTCGTTCCAGATCGAAGAGCATGGGGGCACGGACGATGTCATCCGCGTCTACGGCCGCGGCGAGCTCCACCTCTCTGTCCTTATCGAAGCGATGCGGCGCGAGGGGTACGAATTCACCATCTCTAAGCCTCAGGTCCTGATCAAGGAAGAAGATGGGGTAAAAAAAGAGCCCTACGAAGTGGCCCATATTGAAGTGCCCGAAGAGTTCTCAGGCACAGTGATTGAAGATCTCTCCCGCCGCAAGGGTGAGATGCGCCACTTAGAGACCGATGAGCACAGCATCACAACCATCACCTTCTATATCCCTACCCGCGGTCTCATGGGGTACCGCAACACATTCCTCACAGCGACGAAAGGGAAAGGGATCCTCACGTCGACTTTTGAGGCCTATGATGCTCACAAAGGGGAGATCCCCGGGCGCAAAAATGGCGCCTTGATCGCCCAAACGGCTGGTAAAGCAACGGGCTACGCCTGCTTCAACCTCCAAGATCGGGGCACTCTCTTCGTCAAACCGACCGATGATGTCTACGAAGGGATGATCGTGGGTGAGAATAGCCGCGATAACGACCTCGTTGTCAACATCATTAAGGAAAAGCAGCTCACAAACGTGCGGGCATCGGGAACCGACGAGGCTCTTAAACTCGTCCCCCACACCACACTCACACTCGAACAATCGATCGACTTCTTAGAAGACGACGAGCTCATCGAGGTGACGCCCCACCACACCCGTTTGCGCAAGCGGATCCTTAAGGAAGTGGACAGAAAGCGGAAGCGTTAAACTTCCTGTTTGATAATAAATCTCTTGTCGCGCTAAGCTGGTCCCATTATGGAACCTTCGCGCAATCAAGTGGGAGAGATGTTTAATACCATCTCTCCCTCCTATGACCGGATCAACCGGATTCTCTCCTTGGGCCGTGACGCTAGTTGGCGGCGCAAGATGATCGACCACCTCCCCTACAAAGAGGGCTTACACCTTCTCGATTTGGCCACAGGCACGGGGGATCAACTCTACACAATCATGGATCGCTGCCCCTATATTGAGCGGGGCATCGGTCTCGATATTGCTGAAGAGATGCTCAAAATTGGGAAAGACAAACTCGAGAAAAAACCCTACAAAGAGAGAGTGCTCATGGCACTGGGATCGGCAATGGAGATCCCTTTGGAGGACAACTCTGTGGACGTGGTCACTATCTCGTTTGGAGTGCGCAATTTCCTCGACCTCGATAAGGGTCTTAAGGAAATGCTGCGGGTTTTAAAACCGGGTGGCAAGGTGCTCATTTTGGAGTTTTCCCTACCCCGTCGAGCGTTGACAAAATCGATGCACCTTCTCTACATTCGCCATCTTCTGCCTCGGATAGGTGGACTCCTCTCGAAAGATAAGGAGGCCTACACTTACTTAAACAAGACGATTGAAACGTTCCCTTACGGGCCAAAATTCTGCAAACTCTTAAGAGAGATTGGCTATCAAACGGTCTCCATGCACCCTATGATGATGGGGGCTGTGACCCTTTATGTCGGTGAAAAAAGTGTGTGATCTTTTTGAAGACTTCGAAAAATCAGATCTCTACCCCAAGGCCTTTTTTTCAAATGAAACGGGGGCAATCGCCGCTTTAGGCGCTAAACGCCACTTCGATCACCTCCCCAAGGGGTTAGACGAAGAGGTCTTTGGCGGGTTTGGTTTTTTTGAGGGAGCCCACTTTTTTTCCCCACAAAAAATCCTCCGATCAGACCCCCTCTCTCTCTCACCTTCATCTTATGACCTGCCAAAGAGGATAGGAGAGAGCGAACTCTTTCCCTTTTCTCAGTACAAAAAAGGGATCGAGCGGGTTGTCAATTCCCCTATAAAAAAGGTGGTCATTGCCCGCACAAAAATCGTTGAGTACGATCGCCCACTCAACCCCTATGATATCATGCGCCACCTCCCCACAAAGGGATCGACGCTGTTTGGTTTCATGTGGAATGATAGGGAGGCATTCATTGGAGCCACTCCAGAGGTTCTCTACACTCGATCAGGTGAGGAGATTGCCACAATGGCCCTAGCTGGCACACGCCCTTTGGGTGAGACTCAGAAACAAGATTTGCTCAATTCAAAAAAGGACATGGATGAGTTTTTATGTGTGAAAGAGTGGCTTCACGAGACCCTCTCTCAGGTAGCCACCGGTATCACCGCCTCCCCTATCGGGGTGAAGGAAACCCCCTTTGTCCAACACCTTATCTCCCATTTTAAAGGGAAACTCTCTGCAACAGATGAGGCGCTGATCCGCACCCTTCACCCCACCCCAGCACTGGGAGGACTCCCGCGGAAAGAAGCCTTAGAGATGATCCGCGATATTGAGCCCTTTGAACGGGGTTGGTATGGAGCCCCTGTCGGCTTTGCAGGGCCTGACGATGCGCAGTTTTTTGTGGCGATTCGCAGCGCAATGATCGACGGCCCCACTTTGCAACCCTTCGCCGGCGGGGGGATTGTCGATGGCTCCATACCCGAAACTGAGTGGGAAGAGACCAATCATAAACTCAAACTCTGGGATTTTCTATGAAATGGATCGCATTAATGCTCCCCATGACACTCTTTGCAAGTAGCGGTGTCCTCACACAACTTGGCACGTACGAGAGCGTGATGAAAGGGAACCTCGCCCCCATTGAAACCTCTGAAAACATGATGAAGGAGGGGGATTTTGGCTTTGGCGCCCTCGCAACAAGTGATGGGGCAGTGACAGTCTACGATGGCACGTTTTATAAAACCGACCTGCGCGGAGGGACGCTTCCCGTCACGAAAACAGACGAGCTCGCCTACCTTGCTCTGACAACCTTTAAGCCTAAACGGCACTTCGATGTGGGCGCCGCCAATATCTACAATCAACTCGATCAGGAAATTCTCCCCCACATCGATCAAAAGATGCTTCCCTACGCGGTTGTAATTACTGGGACATTTAATTATTTAAAACTCTCCTCTTTTCTCACTCATGAAGATAAAAAAGGGAATGAGTTTCGCAATATTAAGGGCTCACTTGTCGGCTTTTACTTTCCCGATCGATTAAAAAATTTATGTCCAAACGGTTTTAACTTCCATTTTATTTCCCAAGATCGTAAAACTAGCGGGCAAGTTTTAGAGGTGTCAACGGCAAAGGGCATTGGCGCGATCGCCCCCTTGACCACTTTCTCGGTGACATTTTCCCAACACGAGGATGAATAAATGGATAATACGATCTGGGCTGGCCAACTCATTAAGGAACTCATTCACCAAAAAGTGCGCAAATTTGTCGTGTGCCCAGGCTCCCGGAGCACCTCCCTTGTCTGTGCCATCGCAGAGCACCCCTTAGCTGAGGCGACAGTCCACTTCGATGAAAGAGGCGCTGGCTTCTACGCTATGGGATTGGCTAAGGGGCTGAGAAGCCCTGTCGCCCTCGTCGTCACTTCGGGAACAGCTCTTGGCAACCTCATGCCAGCTGTCATGGAGGCTCACCACAGCGAAATCCCCCTTATCCTGTTGACAGCTGATCGCCCCCCAGAGCTTCAACACTGCAGTGCCAACCAAACAACGTATCAAAACAACTTTTTCACCCCATTTACGCGCAGCTCTATTACAGTCGCTGCAGCAAGCAAAGATGTGGGCCTAGAGTCCCTTAAAAGTAGTGTAGCCTCAGCGGTAAAGATGGCGACAATGCCCCACATGGGCCCCGTTCAAATTAACTGTCAGTTCCGAAAGCCATTCACAAACGGCACAAAAACCCCCGCTCCTCCCAAAGGGGGGCGTCCGAAAATCACCCACATGCCCTTTGAAAAAACCCTCTCTTCCGAAGTGTGTGAAAAGATGGCACTCGATTTGTGCCGTGGAGAAAAGGGGATGATCATCTTAGGGGAAATGCCCCCCAATAGCTCAATGGACCCTATTGTGAGTTTGGCGCGCCGCCTCCAGTGGCCTATCATCTCAGACATCCTCTCAAACAGTCGGATTCACGGGGAGGAAAAGCACACGATCCCCCACTACGAAGGGATCATTGAGTCTGTCAAAAATAAAGGGCAAATTGCCCCAAAAACGATCCTTCATATTGGAGGGAGTTTCGTCAGCGCTCCGCTTCTTGAACTCTTTCGCTCACATCCCCCTGAGCTCTATTTGCAAGTCGATACCAAGCAGGAGCGCTTCGACCCAGGGCACCTTGTCACCCACAGACTCGTTTTCGATCCCAATCAGTTTGCTCAAGCCCTACTCCCCCACTTGCGTGGAGAGTCCCCGTCAGACTTTTTTAAACTATGGACAACATTAGGCTCTGAGGCTTCTTTACGCCTGAAAAAATACTTCGAAAAGAGTCAGGATTTAGGAGAGATGGAGATGGTCCGCGAACTTCTCAATTATGTGACCCCCTCAACGGCCCTTTTTCTCAGCAATAGCATGCCGATCCGGGATGCCAATAACTATTTCTATCCCAAAAAGGGATCGGGACCTATTTACGGAAATAGAGGTCTTAGTGGCGTTGATGGAAATATCGCGACTGCCGTTGGGGTCGCGGAGGCCCTTTCAAAACCCCTTGTCGCCCTCTTTGGAGATCAAGCATTTTTGCACGATATGAACTCTCTTGCTCTGATCAAAAAGACCCTCCCCTTAAAAATGGTGGTTGTCAACAATGGAGGTGGAGGGATTTTCTCTTTCCTTCCCATCAGGGATCAGCGCAATGTCTTTGAGTCATTCTTTGCCGCTGCCCACGCAATGAGCTTAGAGGCCATTGCCGAGCAATTTGGATTGCAATACTTCCAACCGAAGAATATTGCTGAGTTCAATAAAACACTCCGGTTCGAATCCCCGACTGATGCCCCGTCACTCATTGAGATTCACACTGACCGAGAGGCGAATTATAAAGCCCACCAAAGTCTACTTAACTCTCTCAAGGGGCTCGATAAAAAGGTGAGTCTATCAAGTCCAAAGCGGGCTGCACTCTACTCTTACCAGGGTTCCTAGGCACCCCTGAAGACTTTGCCCACCTTAAAGAGGTGGGCACACCGATAGAGCTCCCACTTAGGCTTGAAGAGCTTCTCAAATACCCGCAACCTCTGCGATTAATTGGGTACTCAATGGGGGGACGTCTCGCTCTTTCGTTTGCCCATCGCTACCCCGACGCTACCTCCGAGGTGGTGGCCATTTCCTCCCATGTGGGTTTGGAGAAAACAAAGCGCCTTGAGCGGCAGAAATTTGAAGCTTATTGGCTCAAAAAATTATCGACACTTTCAGTTGATCAATTTTTGGACCTTTGGTACTCTCAGCCCTTGTTTGCCACCTTGAAGCGATCAAGTCACTTTCAGGCAATGTTAGAGCGACGCCGCGTCGTTGATTTTGACCATCAGGCGGCCCTCTTTGAGCGCTACCGCCTCTCTTCACAACCTAACCTGTGGCCCCATCTAAGTGAGATGCCGGTGCAGTTTATTTACGGCAGTGAAGATGAGCGCTACCGTCCAATGCACAAGCGGCTGATTAAGCAAGGGATCAAAAGCACCTTAATTGGTGGAGCCGGCCATGCCATCCACCTTGAAAACCCGGAGGAGTTATGGATAAAACTGCAGCCCTAGAGTCCCTAAAATGGGTCGAGAGCACTAAGTTCACCGACATTTTGTACCACAAAATGGGGGGCATCGCGAAAATCACCATCAACCGCCCCGAGATCCATAACGCCTTCAGGCCCCTCACCGTCGCCGAGATGATGCGCGCCCTCGACGATGCGCGCAACGACCCCAAAATTGGGGTGATCATCCTCACCGGAGCGGGCGATAAAGCCTTCTGCTCTGGAGGTGATCAGAAAATTCGGGGCAATGCCGGCTATGTCGATGGCGAGGGCATCCACCGGCTCAATGTGCTCGACTTCCAAAAGCAAATCAGGGGGTGCCCTAAACCTGTGATTGCCATGGTTGCGGGATACGCGATTGGTGGCGGGCACGTTCTCCACGTCGTGTGTGATTTAACCATAGCTGCCGACAATGCCATCTTTGGGCAGACAGGGCCTAAAGTGGGCTCATTTGACGGGGGACTGGGCTCGAGCTATCTCTCCCGCATTGTCGGACAAAAGAAAGCCCGCGAAATCTGGTATCTCTGCCGCCAATACTCAGCCAAAGAGGCCGAAGAGATGGGCCTTGTCAACACCGTTGTCCCTTTGGACAAACTCGAGGAAACAACCATCGCTTGGTGTGAAGAAATTTTGCGCCATTCACCCCTTGCACTGCGCTGCATTAAGGCGGGTATGAACGCCGACTGCGACGGTGAAATCGGACTGCAAGAACTCGCTGGCAACGCCACCCTTCTCTACTACATGTCGGAAGAGGCCAAAGAGGGCCATAGAGCATTTATTGAAAAACGCCGCCCCGACTTTACGAAATTCCCCAAACGCCCATGATCAACTGGATTGCCGCCACACGCCCAAAAACTCTACTCATTAGCCTCGCCCCCATACTCATCGGCGGGGCTTACGCCTTTTCCCAAAAAGCGTTCAACCCCCTCATTCTTCTCTTTATCTTTCTGTGCGCTGTGACCATTCAGATCACGGCCAATTTTGCCAACAACTACTTTGACCCCTTTGAGTCGATAAACCTCTCTAAAGAGAGCCTCAAAAAAGGGGTGTTAGTGGCAATCACTCTGAGCATTTTGGCCTCAATCCCCCTCCTCATTCAAGGTGGGGCCTTGATTGCCGCTTTAGAGGTCGCCTCAATCGCCTTAGCCATTTACTACACAAAAGGGCACTACAGCTTAGCCCGCACAGGGATTGCCGACGTCACAACCCTTCTTTTCTTTGGCCCTATTGCCACAGGAATCACTGCCTATCTGCTGATCGGACGGATAGATATCGCCCCCTTTGTCCTCGGACTCTCCCCTGGCCTTCTGAGTGCCGCCATTCTCAATGTCAATAACATCCGCGACTACGGGGACGATAAAATTGAGGGGCGCCGCACAGTTCCGATCCGCGTTGGACTCCTCAAGGCCAAAGCCCTCTACGGCTCTGAGATTCTTCTCGCCCTCCTTCTCCCCCCGTTTGTTTCCATCAAGTACCTCCCCGCCTCGTTGATCCTCCTCCCCTCCGCTCTATTGCTTATTCGGGGGATGGAAGAGGGGGCCTCGTACACCCGTCTTTTGGCCCATACGGCATTTTTTGAACTCGCTCTATCTCTCCTCATGTCGGCATGTCTATTTCTGTAACCCCCAGCTCCAACCGGGGATTCATCTTAAAAATGGGCGCGGCCGCCTCTGAGGTGGCCCCCCTTAAAGGCTATAGCGTAGAGAGCGTATCGCAAACACTCGATGCTTTAATACGCTTTGAAGCCCTGGGAATTCCCTCCCTGTCATTTGCCCTCGACAGCCTTCTCCTCCAGCAAAAATTTCCCATCACAAAAGGGATAATTTCCACTTCACGACTTATCAATTCCCCCCATCAAGCAGCAAATTATAGCGCTGTTAAACTGAAAATAAAAAACCGATCGATCGATGAGATTCTCACCCTTGTTGATGGGATTGATCCTAAAGTGCGCATCCGGCTCGATGCCAACTGTGGATTTAACCTATCCGAAGCACTGAAAATCGCCAGAGAACTCCCTGCGGGGCGTATCGAGTACATTGAAGAGCCCACTAAAACCTTTGACGAGCTTATCCAATTTTCCTTAAATTCACCCATTCCCATCGCTGTTGACGAGCATCTGCGCAGCCAGCCCTTAGTAGATATCCTCAACCTAAACAATGTGGCCACATGGGTAGTTAAACCCACTTTAACAGGGAGCCTAGGGAAGATTTTTTCTCTTGCCAACCGGGCAAAAAAACAAGGGATTCCGATCACCTTGAGCTCAAGTTTTGAATCCCCAATCGGTCTAATGACCATTGCCCACCTAGCCCACGTTCTCAAACTCGATCATCCCCAAGGGTTAGGGACAGATCACTCATTGACCCAGGGAGGCTGTATTGACCTTGCTCAGTTCCATCGCATCGCAGCAGATTGTTCCTTTTGTCTGTAGCGATCCCACAAGCGATGTCAAATCCTTACTCAAAATATGGGACAAAGGGGGCGTTGCCTTCCCCCTCTCCTTTCGATTGAACACACCGTTGATCGAGAGTCTCAAAAAAATAGTCGAGGGAGTGAGAGACAGTGAAGCGGCTCTTTACATCCTCACCTCTGCTTCGACGGCTCAGCCAAAAATTGTCCGCCTCTCAATGGATGGACTCAAAGCGAATGCAAAGGGAGCCATTGAGTTCCTCAATCTAACCCGCAAGGATCGCTTTGCCCTTTCACTTCCCCTCTTTCATGTCGGCGGCATAGGCATTGTGATCCGCTCCCTTTTGACAGGTGGTGAACTTCTCACAGATCAATTTGATGGAGCATCGCGCTACAGCTTTGTCCCTGTCCAATTAAAACGGTTTTTAAAAAATCCCACATCGAGCTCAGCATCAATTCTCGTCGGAGGGCAAACCATTCCCCACCCCCTTTGTCAAAAAGCGCAGCAGATGGGCTTTGAAATTGTCACAACGTATGGGATGTCAGAGATGGGCTCGATGATCACAGCCAATCACCTCAAAGAGACATTTCACATGGGAACTCCCATTGCTGGACGGGCGCTAAAAATCGCCCATGACGGGGAAATTCTAGTAAAGGGCACATCCCTTTTTCTAGGGTATTTAAACCACCCCTCCCCGGTTATTGATGGGTGGTTGCCAACGCGCGATTTGGGATATCTCAAGAATGGACACCTTCACGTCATGGGGCGGAAAGATCGACAGTTTATTAGTGGCGGCGAGAACATCCACCCTGAAACAATCGAGCGCGCCCTCCACTCACTCGATTGGATCAAAGATGCCAAAGTTAAGCCCATCGCAGATGAGGAGTTTGGCTTAAGGCCCTGTGCATTTATTCACCCCTTTGCCAATATTGAAAAAACCTTAGCTGCCCTTAGCGAGCTCCTTCCCAAGCATTTGCTCCCCGTCATCTTCAAGGCTCTTGAGGAAAGGACAAAGCTCAGCGGGTAATGGGCGGGAAGTTTGCGTTGATTTGTCAATGGCTGCATGAATAATCGTGACAGTGCCACACAACCTACCATCAGAGTAAATTTGACTGCAAAGAGTGAATGATTTTTCCGAAATTTTGCCCACAGTGAGTCTCACTTCGACTGGATCACCCAAGCAAAGTGGGAGAAAATAATCGGCTTTGGAGTGAACAATTGGGAGGAGGTAGGATGAGGACTTAACGAGTTTGCCGATGTCAAAGCCCCCCTCGTAAAAACATTTTTGAAATGCCTCAAACGCATAGCGATAAAGGGCCGTAAAATAGATGCGGGCAGTGGCATCTGTGTCTTCCATATGGACGTGCGTTTTATATAAAAACATATTTTGGATTTCTCCGTTTTTTAAGGACATATCGATTGTATAAAAAAGGGGGGTTTTTTATAATCGTCTACTTTACCCCCCTCTAGAAAACGGGAAGGATATGCGTAAGAACTTTTTTTCAGACAGCCTCTTTCACGACCCGACCTCCCCCCACAAAAGCTCTCTCTTAGAGGGATTTTTATTGAAATCCAATACTCAAGATTTTAGTGAAGACCAGACAAAGGAGCTCTCGACCCACTTTTTGAAGCGCGGCGAGATCCGCCTTTTACAAGGGGACCTCTCTGGACTGCGCTATTTCGACCTATCGACCAAGCTCGATCCCACAAATCCAAAACTTTTTTACGAGATTGGCTTAGCCCTTTTTGAGTTTGGCAGCCGCAAGGGGCGTGAAAAAAATCTTTTAAAAGCCGCCCGTGCCTTCAAGGGAGCGACCAAGCTCAAGCCCGACTATTTTGAGGCCTACCGCACTTGGGGCAATGCCCTCTACCTCCTTGGAAAGACCACGCAAGAGCACCACTACTTCCAAAAGAGCTTGCACCAGTATGAAGAGGCCCTTAAGCACTCTGCAGCGCAGCCTGTCGATACCCTCGCCGATCTTAAGTGGGATATTGGCCTTGTCTTAGTCCAAATTGGCAATCAGTCGGGGGAAGCTCTCGATCTTAAGCGGGCCTTGAGCTCATTTGATGAGGCCGCCAAAGAGTGTGACAAACTCCCCATCGAGTTTTGGCAGGATTACGGCCAATGCACCATCTCCCTTTCACAGCGCCTCAACGACCTCCCCCTTTTCCAGCGGGGCATCGACTACCTCAAAAACGCCGTTTCGATCGAACTCGACTCGTTTGAGAGCTGGTTCAAACTCGCCTCTCACCTCACAAAGCTCTACGCCATCACCTTAGATGACGATACCTTTTCCGAGGCCAACGAGTGCTTCACAACGGCCGCTGGCCTCTCAATGCAAGATCCCAACCTCTGGGAACATTGGGCTGAGCTCTTAAAACTCTCAGGGCAAGTCTGCAAAGACCCCAAAAAACTCAGCTGCGCCATCGATAAATGTAAGGTGGGCCTCATGCTCAAAAAAGAGGGCGTCGACCTTCTCCTCATCCTCGCCGAGGCGTTGGCGTTGCGCGGGCAGCTTCTCGACGATTTGCCCCAAATATACGAAGCGCAGAACAAACTCCAAGATGCCATCGACCGCCTCGACCACCTTCCCAAGTTTTACGCCAGCTACGGCCTTGTCTTGGAAGCTCTCAGCGGCTATTTCGACGACTTAGATCTCACCTTTCAAGCCATTGAAAAATACCAACAGGGGCTCAGCCTCAACCGCACCTTTGACCGCCTTTGGTTTGCGATGGGCCTAGCCTATCAGCGCGTTGGCCACAAAGAGGACTCTATCGATGACTTGCAGCTCTCCGAGCGCTTCTTGAAAAAGGCAATTGCCCTCAAGCCCGACCTCCTTGCCCACATTGAACTAGCGCGCACCTACACCTACCTTGCCGAACTCTCCGACGACCAGGAGCTTGCCGCCTCAGCTGTCTCCCACTTTGAGTACGCCTTCTCCTTCCAACAACACGCCATCTACCTCCACCCCGACTGGTACTTTGACTACGCTCTAGCCTTAGATCTCCACGCCGATTACGAAGACTCGACCGAGCTCTTCCAGAAAGCGCACGAGATCTTAAATAACGTCCTAATGGTCGACCCCGACTTCCCCCTCATTCACCACAGACTCGCCCTTGTCTTAGGTCACTTCGCCGACGCCTCCAAAGATCACGAGATCTTTGCCCTCGCCCTCCACCACTACCGTTTGGCCACCTTGCGCGATAGCGAAAATGACGCCATCTTGCTCGACTACGGTGTGACCTGCATCAACTTCGCCAAACACCTCGCCGACGAGGAGCAAACCCATTTCTACTACGGCGTAGCGCAGCAGCGCCTTACCGACTCAGCCAAACTGGGCAACGGACACGCCCACTACCAGCTTGGATGCCTCTTTGCCCTCAATGGGGAGATTGACAAGGCCCTCGTCTTTATCGAGAAGGCCGATCGCCTCGATGCCCTCCCATCGCTCGAAGAGCTCCATGCCGACGAGTGGCTCGACAATTTGCGGAGCCATGAGCCCTTTATTAACTTGATCGAACGGGTCAAATCCCGCGCCCCCATCCAATAGTTAAAGACTACTTAGCGCGAATTCTTCGCACAACCCCAAAAACTATTATTCTTTGCGCAAGTATTTGCGCTCTACGGGTCAAAAGGGCAAAGGATAATCGCCCCCACAGGTGACGACGCGTGTGTGTGAACACGCTAGGAGACGAGGAGGTGATTTGCCACAGCCATTTTGGCCCCCCTTTCCAGTACTTGACCGTGAATGTTATTCTTGATAAACTACTCTCTTCCTACCTAACTTAAGGCGCAAAGTACCCCTATGGATAAACGCACAATAGTCTTTCTTTTTCTCTTAACTGTCACCTTCTTCTTCGTTCACTCTTTTTTCTCCAAAAAAAGCAACGAACGGGTTCAACAAGAGCTTCAGGTTAGACAAGAGCAGCAAGAGCGACAACTCGTTGTCAACGAGCAAGAGGCCATGCGCCGCACCGCTCCCCTCTCAAATCTCCCCGTCGTCACCCTCTACGCTGATAAAACTCTCAAAACAGTTGCCGTGGCAGCCGCTCAGTCTGGCGAGAGCTTCATCACCTTCCCCTTCTCAGACGATCTTCCTGAAACCCTCTTTACGGCCGATGGACGCGCTTTAGCTCTCATCATCGACGAAGGGAAAGGGGGCCCTGTCCTCTACGCCCTTTCAGATGAGCCTTCGATCCCTTCGACCTACCTCCCACAAATCGGGTCTGCCGACCTGCAATTTGTCACTGTAGGGAGTGATAATCCCCAGGTTGTGCTCGGCGAATATATCGACGGCCGCGTCGTCTTTCCTAGCACCCCTCCAAATGCAGACGCTATTGCACTTTTCCGTTTAGACAACGCCTACCTCCCTGTGGGATATTACCTCGGCAAAAAGGGGCGCTACTACGACCTCTCCTCCAACCACCGCTTTGACGATCTCCTCACCATGACTCAGCCTCAAGCGGCCACATTTTCACCCACACAAGAAGAGTTTTACGTCCTAGAGAACGAGTACCAACAGATCGTCTTCTCAAATAGAGGGGGCTCAATCGTCGAGATCAACCTTCCCCTTGCCACCAAGGAGAACTCGAGCATCGTCCAAGCGACTGGCTTTGACCGCAAGATTCAGTCAGACGATCCCCTCAACGACACTTTCCCCAACTTCTCCTACCAGATTGTCGACGATCAGGGCCAAGTTGTCACAAAACAGCCCACCGAAGGGGGCTACTACCCCCTCATCAGACGGACCATCAAAGGAGCCAACAGAGAGAGCACTGAGCTCGTCTCTCCCCGCTTCTACACCATGAGCATCCTCTCTGACGATCCCGATCTCCCTATGAGCCTCTTTCGGGTGACCCAGTTCACACGAGACTCCATTGAGTTTGAAGCCAACCTTCAAGGGCGCCGCATCACCAAATCGTTCAAACTCCCTGTCGATAACATTATCGCTCCCTACACCCTAGATGCCACAGTGAAAGTCGATGGCGATGCTAGAGGTCTTTGGATCAGCACAGGTGTCCCCGAAGTGGAGATCGTCTCCAACCGCTTCTCTCCAACGCTCAAGTACTTCACAACTGTTGGCGCTAAGCAAAAAGTCGAAAAAATCTCTCTCCCTAAAAAAGAGAGCACCACCCTTGGTTTTGTCCAGCCCGACTGGGTGAGCAACTCCAACGGCTTTTTCTCACTCATCCTCGATCCCCAAACACCAATCAGCAGTGGCGTTAAGGCCGAGATGATCCCCGGCCCATTCGACCCCACACGCCTCACACTCATCGATCGCGAGCACGACCTCTACCCCGCCGCCAAGTATGCGGGTTACAACTTGCTCCTCCCTCTCGAAGCGACAGGCAAAACCCAACAGTTCCGCCTCTATGCCGGCCCTCTTGAACGGGCCCTTTTGAGACATATCGACACGGTCCTGACAAACCCAATGACGGGAATAAACCCTGGCTACATCAATGCCATGAGCTTCCACGGCTGGCTTGCCTTTATCTCCGAGCCCTTTGCCAAGTTTCTCTTCATCTTGATGAACATGTTCCACAACATCACCAGTTCGTGGGGCTTCTCCATCATCTTACTCACCGTGGCCCTCCGCTTGATGCTCTACCCCCTCAACGCATGGTCGATCAAAGCCAACATCCGCATGCAGAAGATCGCCCCCAAGGTGACAGAGATCCAGAAAAAGTACAAAAACGATCCACAACGCGTCCAGCTTGAGACCATGCAGCTCTACAAAGAGAGCGGCGCCAACCCCTTCGTCGGTTGCCTTCCCCTCTTGATCCAAATGCCCTTCCTCATCGGGATGTTTGAGCTCCTCAAGTCCTCATTTGTCCTGCGCGGCGCCAGCTTTATCCCCGGATGGATCGACAACCTTTCAGCCCCCGATGTCCTCTTCTCATGGAGCACTCCCATCATCTTCTTTGGGACTGAGTTCCACCTCCTCCCCTTCCTCCTTGGAGGGGTGATGTATGTCCAACAGAAGTGGATGCAGGCCAAAAATGCCAAAGGGCCTGTCACCGATCAGCAAAAGCAATCACAGAATATGGGCACGATTATGACCATTGTGTTCACTGTGATCTTTTATCGCTTCCCATCAGGGCTTAACCTTTACTGGATGAGCTCGATGGGTCTTTCAGTTCTCCAGCAGATATATATGACCAAAAAGTACGGCGGAGAGACGCCCGCAAAGGTCATTAAGGCGAAGTAATTAGTTAGCATCAACAAGGCTTTTTTTGTTTAGAGCGCAAATTCTTGCGCTAATTAATAAGTATCGCTAGATCTGCAGATTTTACCTTCTCCCCTGCCTGCTGTAGCGGGCATGAGTGTTTGCAGCGCAACAGACAAAAAGACTTCTTGTTCTTTTTCAGATTTTTTGCGTTTTATTCTTGCATAAGTTTTGCCAAGCTCGTAAAATCAACCCAAGCTAATTATAGAAAATATTATACTGATCTCTGATATGAGAGCATGGGAAGAATTCGTTAAACGACAAGAGCGCGAAATTGGGGTGGCCACCACTCGCAAATGGCTCACCCCCATGAAAGTCCTCAAACATGAGAAGAATCAGCTTCTCTTAGAGGCTCAAGATGCCTTTCAAGCCGTCTGGTTTGAAGAGCAGCTCCGCTCCAAAGTCGAAAGAGAGATCAAAGGGGACAAGGGACGTCCCCTTAAAATCAAAGTCCAGTTGGCTCCTACCAACCTGGTGGCCAAGGCCCCCTTCCAGGACCTTGCCGTCAAAGAGAGTGGGCGCGATCTCAACTTCACCCCCGACAGCCTCGACCCTTACGCCCTCTTCCCTCAGTTCGTCAAAGTTGAAGAGTCTCAGATGGCCTTTAAGGTCCTCTCCGAAATCTCGGGCTTTGATGCCCTCACAGGCGGTTTTAAAAAACCCACAATGGAGCTTGGCACCTTTAACCCGATTTACCTTCACGGCCCTAAAGGTGTGGGGAAGACCCACCTTTTGATGGCCGCCGCGCGCGCCCTCTCCCGTCTCAAGTACCGCGTCTTCTACGCCCGCGCCGAATCCTTCACAGAGCACGTCATCTCAGCGATGCGCACGGGGAAAATGGCCCAGTTCCGCGAGGCCTACCGCCATGTCGATGTCCTCATCATCGACGACGTCCACCTCCTCGCTCGCAAAAATGCCACCCAGGAAGAGCTCTTCCACACGTTCAATACCCTCCACACAGCCGGCAAACAGATCATCGTCAGCAGCAACTGCCCCCCTCGCCTATTGCAAGATATCGAAGAGCGCCTTGTGAGCCGCTTTGAGTGGGGTATCTCTCTCCCTCTAGAAGCTCTCGGCAAAGAGGAACTCCGCCAGATTTTAACCATGAGATCAGAAATGGTCCGTTTCCCCTTAAGTCGGGATATTGTCGATGCCATCTTAGAGAATTTCAAGTCGGCACCCGCCGTACTTTCTGCCCTTAACACCCTGATTCTCCGCTCCCACCTAAGTCACAAATCCCGCCTCAATCTCAAAATGGCTCAGGGCTACTTAGAGGATTTGATTAAAAAAGAGCAAAAGGCCGAGCTCAACTCGACCTCGATTTTAAAAACTGTCGCAGAAGTCTTTGGGATTAAAACTGATGATATCTTGGGCAAATCGCAATGCCGCGAGTTTGTCCTCCCTCGGCAAATAGCGATGTACCTCTGCCGAGAGAAGCTCAAGATGCCCTACACCAAGATTGGTCATGTCTTCTCACGCGACCACTCGACCGTGATGACCAGCGTCCGTTCCATCACAAAGAGCCTCTCCAACCAAGATAAGGATATCTCTTCCTGCCTCACTGATATTCAGCGGCGCGTGATCAATCTTTAGCAGGCAAACTATTCTTTAGGGATTCAATTTCGGTCAGCTGGCTATCTATTCGCTTTAATAAGGCCTCTAAGAGTACCAGTACTGATGAATAGGTTTTTTCTCGATCGTTGTTTTCAAAGTCTCCCTTTATCGCATTTAATTTGCTTATTAAAAGTTTCTTGACTTTATCATCGATCGAAATACTATTTTTAAACTCTTCCATTAATTGGGGATCTAAAATAGAATTATTAATTGCGCTCATTTGCACCCTCCATTGATTCAATCTCAGCAGTCTATCCAAGCCCCACTTTTTCAGCAAAAAAAAGACAGCCAGTTGGCTGTCTTTTCAAAAATTGGCAAAAGTCGCAGATTAGATCTTGATGAAATGGTCGGAATCGGGAGTTGGTCCCTCTCCGTCTTTTTTCGGAGCTGCGGGCTGAGGTCCACCTGGAATGGGGCCACCGCCGCGGCGACGATCGGGAACATCTTCTTCGATGTCGCGTCCATCAATCACGTTCTTAGCGCGCTTACGCCATTTTTCGACAGATTCGACGAATAGGGGTGCAAAGCGACGGAGCGATGCAGGGTCTGTGCCGGGCCCCATTTCTAAAACGCAGTGCATAAGGATTAACTCTTCGCGGATGGCCACACCGACACCGCCACCGGCCATCTGGCCGCCGAGCATAGACCCTTCTAGTAAAGCTGTGAAGAGCTTAAGACGTGTCTTATCATCTTTTGGCAAACCGTCTAAAACGGGAGAGTAAAGATAGAGACGGTCTGAATTAGGCTCATATGTCAAGTGAAGGGAAAAGGTGTTGTCAATCCCTAGAATACAGGTGTGGTTTTCATCAAAGTTCAACCCTTCTAAATTGAGCTCTTTGCCGAATTCTTTCAGGTTCTGTTTGGCGTTTTCAAAAGACATTTATTAGCCTCCTCTAAATGTTGTTATAACTTTTCGGTTTCGGACTTAAGTAAAGCAGAGTCTCTTAAATTCCGTGATAATGTTCAACCAAAAAGTTCTGATCTTAAGGTACTTCCTCACGATATTTTACCAATGTTAAATTAATATTGCAAGCATTAGTGATATTTAAGTATTTTCTTTATAAAAACCTAGAGGTCTCATGGCCCACTTTTTGCTCACATCTCCCTTCGCTAAGCGCGTTGATCTCCTCTTAATCAAAGGGAATGTTATCGACAAAATCCTCCCCATGCAACGCTCAGAAGACCATTGGGAGATCGCAATTGACTCGATTAACCCCCCTTACAGCTACGCCTTTTCAATCGATGGCTCCCCACCTTGCGTCAATCTTAACTCTCGGGTCATCACTCTCGATCCCCTTCCGGCAACCATTGTCAACAGGGCTCACCCCTTTGATTGGGGCCAAACCCAATCCCCAAACCGCCCCCTCTCAGAGCTCATTATCTACGAGATGCACGTGAAGGGATTCACCCAAGATCCAAGGAGCGGCGTCAAACACCCGGGCACCTTTCTAGGGATTATCGAAAAAATCCCCTACCTACTCGAGCTTGGCATTAACGCCATTGAGCTCATGCCGATCACCGCCTTTGATCCCAAAGAGCACTTAGAAGACAAACCGCTAAAAAACTACTGGGGCTATGCGCCGATCACCTTTGCTAGCATCCACTCTGAGTATGGCACCCCCAACGATCTTAAGACTCTCGTCAAAGCCCTCCACGAGGCGGGGATTGAGATCATCCTCGATCTCGTCTTTAACCACACCGGGCGCCCCGACCTTTGCTTTGAAACCATCGATCGCTCGGGCTACTACATATTAGACAGTCAGGGCAACCACATGAACTACACCGGGTGTGGCCATACCTTCAATGCCAACTCCTCTCAAGGACAAGCCCTGATTCTCGATGCCCTCAAGACCTTTGTGACCGAATTTCATATCGACGGATTCCGCTTCGACCTCGCATCGAGCCTCACCCGCGATCCTCAAGGGCACCCCCTCACCCATCCCCCATTAATTAAAGCGATTGCCGAGTGTGAAACCCTCAAAGAGACCAAGCTCATCGCCGAGCCGTGGGACATGGAGCTCTACCAAGTGGGGAGCTTCCCCCACTTTGGCCGCTTTGCCGAGTGGAACGGCCACTACCGCGACACCGTGCGCCGCTTTCTCAAAGGGACCGACGGGACCCAAAGCAGTTTCTCCGGTTGCATCACCGGATCGGAAGATCTCTACGGACCGGAGCGCTCCCCTGCCTATTCGATCAACTTTGTCACTGCCCACGACGGATTCACCTTGAGCGACCTCGTTACCTACCAAGAAAAACACAACGAGGCCAACTTAGAAAACAACGAAGATGGATCAAACTACAATGAGAGTTGGAACTGTGGAATAGAGGGGCCCACAGATGATGCCACAATCAACGCCCTTCGGCTGCGCCGGCGCAAAAACTTCATCCTCGCCCTCCTTACCTCCCTCGGAACTCCGATGCTCACTATGGGGGATGAATATGGCCACACGCGCTCTGGGAATAACAACCCCTGGTGCCAAGATAACGCCATTAACCACTTTGACTGGGAGCGGCTTGAGTTAAACCGCCCCTTTTTCGACTTTGTCAAACAAATGATCGCTCTGCGCAAAAAGATGGGCCTTGCCCACGAGGGGACGTTTTACCGCAAGGATGAGATCGACTGGCACGGAACCATCCCCTTTGAGATCGATTGGTCCCGCAGCGGCCGCTTTATCGCGCTGACAGTTAAGAATCTCTATATCGCCTACAACTCCCACTATGAAGCGCTCCCAATCGAACTGCCTCCATCGGAAACCCCGTGGCAGGTCCTCATTGATACCTCTGAGTCCTTCGACCCTTCAAAACCGACGATGCTCCCTTATAGTGCAATTATTCTGTCTCAATAAAGGGTCATTGCATTTTTGAGGGGTAGTTGGTATTTTGAGGGAAAATGTGTAAAGGAGATATTTTATCATGCGGTGCGCTCGACTCATCCCAGCCTGTTTACTGCTTCTAGCGGGGTGTGCTCGCGTCTCTAATGAGGAGACGGCGATCAAGTTTCACAGCGATGGCCGCGCTAAACCTGTCGTCGCCATCGTCCCTATCTTCGATCGCTCTGGCGCCGAGGTCCCATGGAATCTCTCCGAAGAGCTCACCGACACCATCCAAAAGCGCCTCGCCCGCCGCTCCAAGATCTACCTTGTTGAGGAAGAGCGGGTGCGCAGCGCGACAAACTCTCTTGATGCTCACCACCACCCCTTTGGTCAAGACTTGAGCTGGGCCAAGAAAGCCTTTGGCGAGAACGAGTATGTCGTCTTTATGGAGCTTGTGACCCACCAGCTCACTCCCCATGAAAAGGAGAGCCCCTCTGATGAGGTCGCCGAGACCTCCTACACACTCGATCTCACCATGCGTGTGCGCGTGATCGACGTGAGGGGGCAAGCGCCACAGATTGTCCTTCAAGAGCTCGTCTCCCAATCTCACTATATCCCTAAATTGCTCACTCATATAGACTACACGAAAAATGGATGGGGAAAACTGAGTTATAACGTCACGCCTTACGGTCTATCGCACATCCAGTTCACGCGAGAGATCTCTAAGCGCCTTGAAGATTATATCTTGATTTCTAAAAGTCAATGATCGAGCCTCCCACAATTGAGCACTTTCGCTCCCTCATTTACCTAGGGCTTCTAGCGGGCTTTCTCCTCGTGATTGCCTTCCGCTACCACTTCTTTAAACTCCCCAAGTTTGAGCCTACTTTGCGCACCTTCCGCTTTGTCCACATTCTCCTCGCCTTCGCCCTCATGTTCATCGTCCCCCTCTTCCTCACACCGATCGCCTTCCGCCTCCTTCCCCTGCCTGAGACGATGACCCAGATCCAGATCATCTCGACCCTACAATTCATCACAAACTTGATCTACCCAATCGCCTTTTGTTTGCTCCTAACTGCGATTGGCAAAAAGACGTTTAGGATCCTTTTTTCCCGTGAAGAGAGCCTCTTTTTCTGCATCCTCTTTGGCTGCCTCTCGTATGTTGTCGCCTTCCCCCTCGTCACCTTCATCGATGGTCTCTTCGAAGCGCTCACCTACCTTATCTTTGGCACATTCGGGGAGGAGCAGCTCGCCGTCCGCTTTCTAAAGGAGGTGACGCAGGATAAAATGGCCCTGGCCTTTGCCCTTTACACCATTGTCCTCGCCGCTCCCTTTGTCGAGGAGCTCGTCTTCCGCGGCTTTATCCAGACCTATCTCCGCGAGCGCCTGGGGACTAAATCGGCTATCTATATCACCTCTGCCGCCTTCTCCCTTTTTCACTATTCGAGCAAGCAGGGTGTGGGCAACATCGCACTACTTATCACACTCTTTGTTTTTGCCCTCTTTTTAGGCTTTGCCTATGAGCGCACGCGCAATTTGCTCACCCCGATGATTCTCCACCTCACCTTCAACTTAGTCACTGTCATCCGCCTCCTCTCAATCTAAGGGAGGGCTACCAGGTTAGGATGGTGATATTTGTTTAGGAACAAGGGGGGCTCAAAATGGCTGCGGCAAATCACCTCCTCTTCATCTCGCGGGTTCATACACCGAGTCGGCTCATGCGGGGGCCTCGCACAATTTTTTCGCTTTTTTTTGAAAGATACTATGCGCAAGAATTTGCGCTCCACGGTTCAAAAGGGCAAAGGAGACCCTCTTTGAGCCCCCCTCGTGCTTGGAAAAAGCGCTACCAATCAAACCTGTTTGTACTCTTAGGTTGAAAAAATATGTGAAGTGTACAATATTTGATCCATTATGGAGCGGCACAAACTCAACATCAACTCCTACGACGCCTCCGACAAAGGGAACGTCCGCCCCTCCAACGAAGACGCCTGGGGGCAGATCGACGACCCTAAGTTCTTTGTCCTCGCAGACGGCATGGGAGGCCACCTAGCGGGCGAGATTGCCGCCAAACAAACGGTCGACTTTCTCCTTAAATCAGTTCAGGAACTCTTCGCCGAGCGGGGCAAGCACTGGCAATTAGGCGAGCTCACCTCGATGATGACCCTCCTGATTGAAAATGCCAACACCTACGTCCACGATTTGAGCAAACGCCACCGCCACCTCAAAGGGATGGGAACCACCCTCTGCACACTCCTCTTTCACGAAGAGAGCCTCATTCTTTCCCACGTGGGCGATAGCCGGATTTATCGATTAAGGCGGGGAGAGCTCGAGCAGCTCACCGCTGATCATAGCCGCTTAGAGAGCTCCAAAAAAGCGCGCGAGGTGCTCACTCGCGCCATTGGCCCCTCCAAAGGGGTCCGCCCCGACGTGCAAGTCCTTTCGCTTGAGATGGGCGATCGCTTCCTCATGTGCTCCGACGGGTTAACCACCCACCTAAGCTTTGATCTCATTCACCACTTTTTGTCTCAAAAATTCCCTTTGCAAGAAATTGCAAAAAACTTGATTAACTGCGCCAAAGAAATGGGGGGAAATGATAATATTACTGTCGTAATTACTGATATTTATCATGAAGACCCCTTATCTTTACTTCGATCACAACGCCACAACGCCCCTCTCTCCAAGAGCGCGTCAGGCAATTAAAGATTTTACTGAAACGTTCAGTGCCAATCCCTCGAGCCTCCATGCAATGGGGCGGGCAGCCCGCAAGCGCCTTTTCGATGCGCGGGAGACGATCGCTCGCTACCTATCGGTTAAGCCAGAGGAGATTGTCTTCACCTCGGGGTGCACCGAGGCTCTCCATCTATTGATCAGTGGACTCGGCATGGGGCGGCGGATCGTCACCTCTCCCTTAGAGCACAGCAGCTTGTATGAGTGTGTGAAGGAGCGGGCCCATTTTCTTAAGGTGGACGTAAGGGGCGCTCCTATTATAGAGGGGCTTGAGCAGGGCGATCTGGTGATGCTCTCCGGGGCCAACGGCGAGACGGGGGTCATGTGTGATATTGAGCAAGCCGCTCTAGAGTGCCAAAGGGTCGGGGCTGATCTTGTGATCGATGCCACGCAGATGCTCAGAAAAGTCCCCCTTAAGGTGCCACCTGGAGTCACGGCGATGACGTTCTCTGCCCACAAGATGGGGGGGCCGAAGGGTGTCGGGTGCCTCTTTTTAAGAAAAGGGACGAAACTGCGCTCTTTAAATGGGGGTGGGCATCAAGAGTTTGGACTCCGCGCTGGGACAGAAAATCTGATGGGCATCGTAGCGATGGCCGCCGCCCTCGAGGATGATTTTGTCGATCTAACCCCTCTGCGCGATCGCTTTGAAGCGGGGCTTAAAGAGGCGCTTGACGGAGTTCACGTCAACGGATCGGGCCCGCGCCTTCCCAATACATCGAATATCGCCTTTGAGGGGATCTCTGCCGAAGAGCTCCTCATTCACCTCGACCAGGCGGGGGTTGCCGCCTCTCACGGCTCAGCCTGCTCGGCAAGGGCCTTAGAGCCTTCCCGCGTTCTTCTCGCTATGGGATTGCCACGAGAGCGCGTTCTCTCAAGTGTGCGGTTTTCTTTTGGCCAGACGACAACGATAGATGAGATCGACGAGGGGATTCGGCGCATTGCCGCGTGCGTCAGAGAACTGTCCGAATACGGATTGTCATCTCCCCGATAAGGGGGGCCTCTTCAACCAATAACTCGATATGGTCAAGGCGGATATGCTCGCTCTCAGCCCCCTTGTGCCCCAAGAGTTTTTCCATCAAATCTTCGAGCGTTGTCCCTGGATCGCCCACGAGGTTGAGATTGAGCTCATCGTTGATCTTAGCGATGAGCGTGCTACCGAGGTAGGTCCGGTCGACCTGAATTTGTGTCTTCGGTTTGGACTCTAGATTGGCGTTGGAAAAGATCTCATCGACGATCGCCTCTAGGGTGAGGATGCCGCAGGGAAGCCCCTTTTCATTGAGAACAATCGCGAGGTACTGGGAGTTGACCCGGAACTGTTTGATGATCTCCATCACGGGGGTTGAGCCCAAGATGAACCAGGGATTTTTGATGGAGCGCTCAATCGATTCGTTCGGTTTGTGGCGCAATAGATCGCGCACGTACATGACCCCGACGATGCTGATGGGATTGTGTTCGTAGACGAGAATCGTCGCGGCAGTCTGCTTTTTAATCTGCTTTTTAATGGTGGAGACGGTCTCAGAGATATTGACGCGGAGATGGTCATTCAGAGGCTCCATGAGATCTTTGGCCGTCTGCCCTTTGAGGCTAAAGATGCTCGTTGTGATCATGTCGAGATCTTCAGACTCGCCCCACTGCCCTTTCTCTTCGCGCGCTTCAAAGGCTTTTTGGAGCTCGTCGCGGGTGATCACAGAGACTTTCTGCGCGGGGAGGCGGAGGATAAAGTTGACACAGCGGCAGATGAGTCCGAGGAAAAAGATGACAGGGCGGAGGATGAGACTGAAAAAGTAGATGATTGGGATCCCGAGCCACGTGACGTGCTCGGAAAAGCGGCGGGCGGCAAACATTGGGACGAGCTCGGCAAAGATCAGGACAATCACGATCTGTGTGATCGGGGCATAGTCGGGATTGAGGTTAAGAGCCAAGTAAAAGCGGCGGGAGAGCTCAGAGCCAAACTGCATGGCGGTGTTGACCCCAATGAGGGTCGTCCCGAATAAAATTGTCGGATTGTGGAGGAGCTTAGAGAGCCACTTGGCCCGCTTGGACCCTTTGCTCACGTAGTATTGCAGGCGGACGCGGTTGAAAGAGACGCACGCCATCTCAAGCATTGAGAAAAAGCCCTGGATGAGGAGAGCGAGGAGGGTGAAGCCTAAGAAATAGAAGGGGGCACTCATTTGGCTTTCACCTTTTTTCTCCGGATGTAGATGCGGCGCACCCGCGTTTTTGTCGAGGCGAGGATGTGGAAAAGGAAGGTTTCCGTCTCCCATTTATCACCGCTCTGAGGGATATCCCCCATCTGCTCAGTGAGCCACCCCCCCAAGGTGACCATATTGTTCGGACTGATCAGTTCGGTCTCAAAAATCTCCTCAAACTCGGAAATTTCCATCTTCCCACTGGCAATGATCACATCGTCTGTCGCTCGGGTGTAAAGGGCCTTGAGATCGCGCCGATCGGCAATCTCTCCAATCACCACTTCGACCAAGTCCTCGCGGGTGATAAGACCCGATATCGCCCCATACTCATCGACAACCATCGCTAATGTCTCCCCCTCGTCATACATCTGGCGGAGCAGGCTCTTTGCTTGAACCCCTTCCGGAACAAAGAAGGGGGATTTCACGTGGGCCTTCACCCCATCGAGGGTGAGGTGATTGGGATCGAGCATGAGCAGGTCTTTGGCATCTAAAATGCCAATGATCTCCTCTAAGTCCCCCTCACAAATGGGGAGACGACTCACCTCCTCTTTGACAAAGAGATCGGCAAGCTTCTCAATGGGACGGCTCGTGTCAAAATAGACAATTTCCTGACGGGGGCGGATGTGCTCTTTGACGATGTCCTCTTCTAAGTCGAGATACCCCCGAATGAGTTTAGCCTCATCGCGCCCTAACACCCCAAAATCTTTTGACGCTTTCAGAGCGTGCATCAGCTCGGGGATGCTGATCTCTTTTTCCCGCCGCAGAAAGAAAAAGAAGAAGTAGGAGATGAACTTGGTGAGCTTTTTGAGTCCCATGCGAATGGGGCCAAAGAGATTCATACAAAACGAGATCGAGGGAGCGATAGCTTGGCTAATGAGGCTATTGTTGCTCAACGCAATCGATTTGGGGATCACCTCGCCGAAAATGAGGGTGAGGGCAAGGGGAATCCCAACAGTTGTGAGAAATCCCGAGTAGTTGCCAAAGATCGAACTGACGACGTTTTGCACAAGGATGTTCATCACCACATTGAGCATCAAGATCGTCACGAGCAAATCGAGTGGGGTTGAGAGGAGTTTGGCCACCCGGCGCTGGCGGAGATTCTCCGAGCGCTTAAAGTGGCGCACCTTCATGGTGCTCAAAGAAAAAAGGGCGGTTTCAGATCCTGAAAGTGTGGCAGAGAGGAGGATGAGGAGGATTAAAAGGGTGATTAACATCTCATTTTTCGAAGTGGACCTTAACCTGACCTTCGGGCACAACGCCGAGTCCCCTCATCAACGCGAGCTCGAGATAGGCGGGATCGTTTCGTGAGCTGATGCGCAAGAGGAGATCCTCTTGGAGCGAAAGAGAGTGGAGTTTTTCTTCAAGGAGGGTCTCTTTCTTTTCGGTTAACACTTTGAGAATCTGCTCCTTAGCCTCTATCTTTTTGTGATAGAGCATCAAGGAAGCGGCAATAATAACGAGGTACCAAAAGTTCCTTACAAGGAATAAGACTATCCCTCGATTTGAACCCCTTTTATTACAGTTATTATTAATTCTCGATGTCATTATTTATTAATTCCAACACCCTATAATTTTATTAATACATTATTCATTTATATAATTACAGAACCAAAATTTTGAGTGAGAGCATAAATTTGGAGTATGCCAAAAGGGATAAATCCGCGCAAGAACTTGCACTCACTAGAATATAGCAAGATTGAACATGGCGCTCTTAAGGGCACAGGGAAATTGCCCCCGCAGGCGACGACGCGTGTTTTTACACGCTAGGAGACGAGGAGGTGATTTACCAAAGCCCTTATGAGCGCCTTGCATTGCGGTAACGATAAAATAGTAGTACCGGCGCGGTCATGCTGATGAGGCCAAAGGCAATCATTGTGGAATATGTGCTTATACTTGTCACCTCAATCTCATCGGGCGGGAAAAATCCGACAAAAAGGGTCAAACCACACCCCACAAGACCAAGGAAACAGGTGACATACATCCCCACATTATTGAAGGGAATTTTGAAGGTTTTGGGGCGCTCCTTATAGCGGTGGTGGAGGCAAAGGGCCGCGCCAAACATGAGCACATACATGAGCATGTAGAGGGCGGTAGAAAGGGCCATCAGAAACCAGTAGAAGGTGTTGACAGATGGGACGAGAAGGAAGACCGAGCAGAAGATGGTCACCAAGATGGCCTGGGCGATCAAGATGCGTGCGGGGGTGCCGTAGCGATTTTTCTTTGTGAAGAAAGTGGGCATGAACCCAAATTCTGAGGCGTGGAGCAGTCCCTTAGCGGGTGAGATGAGCCAGTTGATGATCCCCCCCACACTGCCGACAACGATGAGGATGGTGAGGATGGGGATGCACCACTCCATGTGGAAGGTGGCAAAAAAGTTAGTGAAGACCTGCATCACACCGGCCACTAAGCTGATCTCATTGTCGGGGAGGACAAAGGCGATGGCTATTGAGCCAAGGACCATGGTCGTGAGGATGAAAAAGGCCGCTAGGAAAATGGCCTTGGGGAAGTTTCTCTGAGGGTCGCGGATGTCACTCACATGGACGCCGGAGAGCTCCATCCCAAGGAAGGAGGCCATGATGGCGACAAGGGAGATCCAGTTGCGGGAGTTCATCAAATTGGGAACGATGGTCTCGCGGGTCAATTCAATCTGGAGGGGCTGCCCTGTGAAAGCCCAGATGAGGCCAAGACCAATGAGGATGATCATGGGAAAGACGGTGCCAATGAGGGCGCAAAGGCTGTTCACCTTGGCCGAAAAGTTGAGTCCAAAGAGGTTGACGATGGTCAAAATCCAAAAGACGGAGATAACGACCGTCGCAATGTAGCCCTCGCTTTGGGCGAGGTCAGGATTGACGAGGTAGGCCAAAGTCCCCGCGATGAAAGAGAGAATGGTGGGGTACCAGACCATGGTGTTGATCCACTGGAGCCAAATAGCGAGCATCCCCAATTTATCACCAAAAGCCATCTGCACCCAGTGGTAGACGCCCCCCTTTTCGGGAAATGTCCCGGCCAGTTCGGCCGCAACTAGCGCTGTGGGGATGAGAAATAAAACGGCAGCTAGGGTGAAAAAGAAGATCAGCGATGGGCCAAAGAGGGCTGCAGCGGGCAGGTTGCGGATGCTGTCAATCGCCGCAATAACTAATAGAACAAGGGAAAAAAAGGATATCTTCTTTTTCATAGTTATGCAGTATGACATAATTTAAATATTTGTGATAGCTAAAACTGATAGATGAATCGCCCTCTCACGTTCCAATCGCGATATGGGAGATCGATGTAGAGATAGTGCCCTTGAAACTCGAGCAAAAACAGGTCGTTAAAGCGGCGCCAAACAAGGGCGGTCAAGCGGTTCCAATTGAGCATCTGGTTGGGGGCGGCAAAGACAAAGGTTCCAATCGGTCGGAACTGATCTTTGGTGAATTGGAACCAGTGCTCGTAGTTAATCCCAAAGTAGGTGGTGTAGTTCCACGTTTTGTGAATATCGACGCCGATGACATAGTTATTTTGCTGGGTATAAGACCAGTAGTCGGGGGTGAGTTTGTCAAAGGTTTTGTAGTCGAAGCGGTGGTAGATTGTCACGTTGTTTTCGAGGTAAGGCATGTTGAAGAAAAAGGCGTAAGAGAGGCGGCGCTGCCGGTTGTTGAAGCGATCGTCATACCAGGTGATCTCCCCGTCGAGCACCAATTTTGGACTCAGCCTATGGCCGATGTTGCGCACGTAGACGATCTGGCCATGCTTCATCCGTTGGAATTGACTTTTGATCCGCTCTTGGTTGCGGATGACAAAGGAGTCGTAGTAACCAATAAAGCTCAGGCGATTGCTCCCTTTGAGGTAGGTGAGTGATGCCCCGGGGTCGACGTAGACGTGATTATCAAAGGGGAAGTTCACATCGGTCTGTGCCCCATCTCCTATTTTGACATTCCCGAAGAGGTTGAGCTCCCAAAAATCCCCAATAAGCACCTCCCCTTTGGCCAAAAATTCGGTGATTTTCACATCGAAGTTGGTCGAAAGTGGTGGGAAGATGTCATTCTCTTTGCGCCGGCCAAAGGAGCCTCTGAGGTTGAGACGAAACCTATCTTTTATGGGGAGATAGGCCGTGTAGGAATTGGTGAAATAGTAATCTTTGACAACGGGCTCGCCGACATCTGGATCGTCCTCTTTTGCGTCGGTGTAAGTGGCATAGACCTCTAACATGGGGTTGGTCCAGTACTTAATGTACCAGAGTTCATTGAGAGCCCCTCGATCTTCGGGGTAGAGGGCGAGGAAGGTCTGAAACTGCTCTTTGGCCTCTGTAAAACGGCGCTGCTCTCTCAAAGAGCGCCCCACCATTCTAACGGGGGTCTCCCTCCACCCATACTCTTTGAGGATATAGCGGTACTTTGCCTCCGCTTCGCGGTAGCGCCCCTCGTCGTATAATCGACGCGCCCTGTTCTCTGCGGGCATGGCCTCGAGGGGGTACTTTTTATGGATGAGCTCTGCCTCGTCATACCGCTTGAGATTGGTGTAGAGGAAAGAGAGTTTGAGTTCGGCTTGAAAGTTCAGTGGATTGGCTGCCACTGCCCGCTTTAAGTACATCTCGGAAAGGGCATACTGCTCCCGATCCATATAAAGCGTCCCTACTCTGTAGAGAAACTTATCGTTGTCGGGCTGGCACTTGAGGAGTTCGAGAAAGAGGGGGAGAGCTTGGCTCCGTGTAGCGGCTGCCCGCTCATACCGTCCTGCGAGCTCGCCCAGCGCTTCAACCGCAGACTCTTCGCAAGGCTCTTCCTTCAAACGCTCCTTGAAAAGACGCTCGGCCCGCGACAAATCGCCACTCCACATAGCCTTGTACCCCTCTCTAATGAGGGGTTCGTCAAAGTGCTCGAGTTGGATGGCCAGCCCCTCCACGGTTAGGTCAAGGCCTTCGTAATCTTCAATGAGGGCATAGCTCTCTGCCAATCCCTCTAAAAAGCTCGTCCTGATGGGGAAGCATTTAATCAAGGCTTTGTAGACCCGATGGCCCAACTCCCCATTCCCCCGTCTGAGGAGTTGAGGGCCAATCCTCTCAAGGGGTGTTAAGGCGAGGGCGTCACAGGGGCTCAAGTCTAAAACGCTGAGGTAAGCCTCAGCTGCTTCCTCAAATCGGAATTGATGGCGGTAGACTCGCCCCAAGAGAAGCAGGGCGTCGACATTCTCTGGGTCCTTGGCCAAGATCTCATAGATGAGCGCCTCTGCTTCTTTGATCCCTCCTGTGCGGTAGCGCAGCTCGACGAGGGTGATCTTATACTCTAAATTTTCGGGCTCACACTTGACCACTTGCTCCATGAGCGCTTGGGCCTTGTTAAGGTTTTTTCCCCGCTTGAGCAAGGCTTTGGCCTCATCAAAGGCCAATTCGATCGAATAGCTCCCGCAGGGATCTCTCGAAATCAATCCATCGATAAAGCCCTGCGCTCGGTCCATCTGCCCCGATTTGATGTAGATCTCTGCCAACAGTTTTTGCACGTTGATGTCGCTGGGATTGACCGAAAGGGCCCTTTCTAAAGCGTCGATCGCTAAGTCAAACTGCTTTGTCCAAAAGAGAACCTGGGCGTATTCGTAGAGAAACTGTACATTATTGGGCTGACACTCAATCAACTCTCGATAGAGTTTTTTCGCCTTGTCAAAGTCCTCGCGGCGCGAGGCAAATTGGCGCGCCATCTGGTGAAGCCCCCTCACCGTCTGGGGATCGCACGGGTTATTTGTGAAGGCCTCTTCAAAGGTCACAGCGATTTCTTGGGCCTGTAGGAGCCCACACATCAATGGGATGAGAATTCGAAAAAGAGCGCGCATGATACTTTCCATACTAAAATATTTTCATGCGAGTGCGCCACAGTTTTTTGACAGTTGAACTAATTTATTAAATTATATAATTAAAGGGTATGAAAGATAAACTATTCTCTGAATTATCAGACAAGATTAGTACAAAAAAATGTAAATTGGGACTCGTCGGTTCGGGCTATGTTGGCTACACTTTAGGCCTCGCTGCCGCAAAAAATGGGTTTGAAACCATTGGTTTTGATCTATCAAAGGAAAAAGTGGACAATCTCAACGAGCTCGGTCAGCCCAACCTTAGGGGAACCTACGAGATTGGGGATCTCCACGAGTGTGATTTCATTTCCATCTGCGTCCCCACGCCGATCGATAAAGACCACAACCCCGACCTCCATCCCGTCATCGAGGCGGCAAAGAGCCTCATCGATATTGTCCGCCCCGGGCAACTCTTCACTTTAGAGAGCACGGTCGCTCCTGGGACCACGCGAGAGGTGGTCCTCCCCGAGCTCGAGAAGAGCGGATTGAGTGCAGAGAGGGATTTTTTTGTCGGCTACTCCCCTCACCGGATCGATTTTGGCAACCCCGACTACACAATCGGCACAATCCCTAAGGTGGTCGCAGGGATCGATGAGCCCTCTCAAAAACTTTTGAGCGCATTTTTGGGCTCCTTTGTCCAAACTCTCGTGCCGGTCAGCACACTTGAGACGGCCGAGATGACCAAGATCTTGGAGAACACGTTCCGCTTAGTCAACATCAACCTCATCAATGAGATTGCCGAGTACTGCACAAAGCGGGATATCAATCTCAACGAGGTGGTCGATGCGGCGGCGACCAAGCCTTTTGGCTTTCTCGCCCACTACCCCAGCGCTGGGATCAGTGGACACTGCATCCCCGTTGACCCCTACTACCTCCTAGAGGATGCCCAAAAGAAAGGGGTTGAGCTCACGCTCGTTAAGGACTCGTTTAAGTTTCACGAAAAGCACATCGACCATGTGGTTGAAAAGGCTTTAGAGTGTGGGAAGCGCTTTCTCATTGTTGGGGTGGCGATCAAGCCGGGCTCTGACGATACTAGAGAGAGTGTCGCGGGCATAATCTGGGACAAACTCACTGACAAAGGGTGTGAGGTGATCTATCACGACCCTTATATCCCCTCTTTTCACGATACAAATTCGTCTCCCTTAGACCCGAAGGGTGTCGATGGGATCATCTTAGTCACTTACCACGACGACATCGACTACGAGAGACTCCTTCAGTCAAAGACCCCAATTGTCGATCCCCGAGGCATCCTTAAAGGGGAGAGTGTGATCCACATATGAGCACATTAATCACAGGGTGTGCGGGAGGTATTGGGCTCACTCTGACTCAAAAGCTGTTAGAAAAGGGAGAGAAAGTGATCGGTGTCGATAGCTTCATCACTGGATCTGAATCAAATATGCACTCTGTCTTTGCCCACCCTAACTTCACCCTGATCTCCATGCGCATCGAAGAGGCCGAACTTACGGAAACTCTCAAAGATGAGACCCTAAAAATAATCTACCACCTCGCCTGTCCTACTGGAGTGGAGAACTTGAGTCTGATTCCCGAAGAAATGATCACCTCGTTGACTCTGGGGACAATGAATATTCTCCGCATAGCGACAGATCACAAGTGCCCCATCCTTCTTGCCAGCAGCTCAGAGGTCTACGGCGACCCTCAGGAGCACCCTCAAAAGGAGAGTTATCCAGGTCATGTGCTGACAACCTCTGTCCGCGCCCCTTACCAAGAGGGAAAACGGATGACAGAGACCATTGGGGCGATGTTCTACCGCAAGTATGGAACACAGGTCAAAATCGCCCGCATCTTTAATTGCTATGGCCCCAACTACTCTGAAAAAGATATCCGAGTGGTCCCTAAATTCATCAAACTCGCCCTCAATAATGAGCCCCTTCCCATCCACAGAGATGGGGAGACCCGGCGCGCCTTTATCTTCATTGACGATCTTTTGGAGGGTTTTAAAGCGATTCTTGAAAAGGGAGAGATGGCAGAGCCCTACAATGTGGGGTGTCCCGATGCTGTCCCCATTGAAGCGCTCGCTAAGCTGATCATTCAGTTAACAGGCTCAAAGAGTCAAATTATCTCAGCGCCCCCCCCGGAGGATGAGCCTAGGTTTCGCGTCCCCGATGTGGACAAATTAAAGGGCCTTGGGTGGTCCATGCAGTGGACACTTGCCGAGGGTCTTGAGAAGACGATCGCTTTCTTTAAGGAATATATTTCTCAGCGAGACTCTTAAGTGTTGAAGGGGTGAGGGGCTTTTCGAGATAGTCGGTCGCTCCCGATTCAATCCCCTTTTCTTTAAAGAGCTCGGCCACATTGACAGACATGACGACAATGGGGCATTTTTTCATCTTATCGATCTTGCGGAGCTCCTTGGTCAGTTCAAACCCATTCATATCGGGAAGTGAGATATCGACCAAGAGGAGCTTTGGGGTATTTTCTTGGCAATAGGCCAAGGCCTCTTTCGATGAGGAAGTGATATGAAAGGGGTAGTTATAATGGGTGAGCAATTTCTCTAATATCGCTTGTGTATCGCGATCATCTTCGACAATGAGGATCATAATTCCACCTTAAATGTTGTCCCTTTCCCTTTTGTGCTCTCAACAGATATGGTCCCTTTGTGAGCGTCGATGAGTTTTTTACAAATCGAGAGGCCCAGTCCCATCCCCTCCCGATCCCCCCACCGGGTGAATGGGTAAAAGAGTTGAGGGAGGTCCTCTTTCGCTATGCCCACTCCCGTATCTGATAGGCAGATTTCTGCAGTTTTCCCCTTCTTTCTGAGAGTGAATTGGACACGCCCTGCATCGGTGTATTTTAAGGCGTTGCTTAAGAGATTGCTCACAACTTCATAGATGCGCAAGGGGTCCCCATTAATCGTGATATCGGGATCGATACTCCAGTTGAACTCGAGCCCCTTCTCCTCCATTTTTTGCGCAAAATTCTCGGCACACTCGCGGCATGTCTTAGAGAGGTTAAAGCTCGTTTTTTCTATGGAAACTTGCCCTTTATCAATCTTCTGGATATCGACAAGATCCCCGATGAGTTGAGAGAGTTTGCTTGAAAGTCCCTGTATTTTTTCCACCACATCTTTTTGGTGATCACTAAGAGGCCCCTCGGTCCCTGCGATCAAGCACTCGGTGTACCCAATGATATTACTGACAGGCGTCTTAAGCTCGTGAGAGACCCTGGAGATGAAATTGGCGCGCATCTCCATCGCTTTTTGAATGATGAAGTAGAAATTCGCATTATCCAGCATCAGACCAATGGCCGGGATCACAAAAGACAGTATTTCAATGATATGGAAAAGGGCGCAACTATTGAAAAGATGGCTATTTGCTGTGCACATCGCATCGAGCTGTGTGATCGCATTGGGGATGAGAGATAAAAAGATGGCAAAGGCAAAATTGGAGCGATGCCGCGTGTAAAATTGATAAGCGATTGGAAGAGCTAAAAGAAAGAGTCCCAGCGAGGTGTACTGCAGGAGGGCTTCAAAGGGGGCTAAATCCACCTTGATCATTGCGTAAGCCCCATAGATCAGCGCGAGAAAAAAGAGAAAATAGAGGGCGATCACACGGTAAGACTTGACCCCCACTTCCCCCTTTTTTAGACCAAACAGCATCGCGACAATGAGCCCCAGCCCCAAGATCAATCGGCTCACAAACCAAAAGGTGGGAAACCCCACACTTGTGGTGAGGGCAAAAAAGTGGATGAAGTCGTAGAGACCACTCCCCAAAAAAATCAGCCCTAAGTAAGCGGCACCTTCATCGCGCATCACGATCAAATAAAAGAGACACCCCACAAAAATGAAGAGGGCTGCTGTCGACTGGAGCCAGTTGGCCAAAAAGGTGGTGAGGGGGTGGGACTTTGGGTTGATAGGCAGAGGGAGATCAAACCACTGCATTAAGGTAGCAAGAAGGGCAAGAGTCGAGAAAAAAAGGATCAGTAGGGTGAGCCAGTTGGGGAATCTCACAATGTCATTCGACGGCAGCTTTGAGTGCATCTTCCTGACCCAATACGATATTGTAGTATTTTAGCCTCTGCTCAGCGATTGCGCGCCAACTAAAGCGGTTGGCAATGCGATAGGCTTTATCAGCTAAGGCTTCAAACTCCTCATCGCCCATATTTTTAAACTTGATCACGGCATCGGCGAGCTGCTTGGGGTTCTCCATCTCGATCATCTCCCCGACGGCAAACTCCTCTAACCCCCCCGAACGGGTGAAGATCAAGGGCAAGCCACACCCCATCGCCTCTAAGCACGCGATCCCAAACCCTTCGGTGCGCGAGGGCATGGTGCTAATCTTGGAGATATTGTGAATTTTAGCGAGCTCAGCGGGGGGTTGATGCCCAATGAAGTGGACCCGATCAAAGAGAACGTGCTCTTTGTCCCCTTCTGACAACACATCGCAAGGGCTCCCCGCGCCACAGATGATAAAGTGAACATTAGAATCGGTCCCTAGGAGTTTGTTCGCTTTAAGGAGAATATCGACCCCTTTGGTGCGTGAGACTTTGCCGGCAAAACTGATGATGAAGGCATCGTCGGGAATATCGAGATTAAGCTCTTTGAGGGTTTGGGCCCTATCGACGCCATTGCGCTCAAAGGTCGATTTGTCGTACCCGTTGTTGACGACAACCACTTTTTCTCTTGGGACATTGTAAAGGGAGATCACATCCTCTTTGACAAAGTGGGAGATGGCAAATATAAAGGGGGCGTCGTGGGCCGATTTGATGGCGTAGGGGCGCATCCGAGGATCAAAACGGAAACCCATCTGATCGCTGTAGTGTGCGGTGCATATGTAGGGCAAGTTCATCTTTTCAATCACATGATCCATCACCCAGATGTGTTGGCACTCGACAATGTCGGGTTTGAACTCGTTGATGAGTTTTTTCACCTCAATTTCAAAGTCGCTAATATAGAGGTTGAGCTCATCTTCAGTGAGGCTTGAGAAGGTATTTCTTTTGGGATTTCTCGGGTGAGGATCGGGGATCATCAAGGGGAAAAAATCGATCTCATTTTTTGCATCTTTTATGGGGAATTGCCAGATATGATAGAGGTCGGGGTGGGAGTAGTAATAGTCGTACTGCGTGGTGACCAAACCCGCATCGGGAAAGAAGATTTTGACCTCATGACCGAGGGCCAACAGCTCTTCGGCCACCGCTTTTGCGACAGTGAAACTCCCCGTCCCCCAAGGTCCTGTGTTTGTGATTAAAATCCTCAAAAAAAACTCCTTCTTTATTTTCCCAATAACATAAAATA
>Ga0180434_10000572_pt1 | contig 53794 bp, 42 predicted proteins | sample SS_ome_7_FD_132453 | JGI IMG/M metagenome (GOLD analysis project Ga0180434, IMG submission 132453) | Hypersaline lake sediment archaeal communities from the Salton Sea, California, USA - SS_1_D_2 metaG | ecosystem: Environmental > Aquatic > Non-marine Saline and Alkaline > Hypersaline >... | reverse complement strand
GATGAACCGACTGTAGTTGACGTAGCCGATGTTGGTCACGTTGAGCTGGTATTCGACGATGCCGAACTGGGAGGCTGTGTATTCGGTGAGGTTGACCTTTATCATGGAGGTGCTGTGGTTGCATACCGAGAGGCTCTCTGTGTCGTTGAAGGAGTAGGTCTGTGTGCTGCTCACATCCAGCGAGGCCGTGACCAGGTTTGTGAGGTTGTCGCAGTCGGCCGGAGTGTAGCCCACTGTGGCGTTGAAGGTCACATTGAAGGTCTCACCCAGCGCCAGCGAAGAGATGTTCCACGTTAGCGGTGTTGTGGTATTGGGTGCGATCGTCGCAGCGAGGAAGTTTATATTCGTAGGGAGTGTATCTGTCACGGTTATATCGTATAGTGTCACATTCCCATCGTTGGTCAGGTTCAGGTCGAATGTGAGGATGCCGCCCTGTGAGGCCGTGTAGATCGTCTGGTTGATCTTCAAAGCAGTTATGTTCACGTTCTGGATGCTGTAGTTGGTCCACTCAGAGACGCTGAATACCACGGTCGGCGCATTGAGTGATGTGAAATTTACGCATGTCGGCGTTGTCAAGTCGCTGCAGATGTTGATGTAGTCGCGCGCGATTACCGGGAAGGCGATGCCTGCGCCCGGTGAGTTGTATAATGTGACATTAGCCTCCGAATCGATGTTGCCTGTCGTGAATGCGTCCGTGTTGATGTAGGCTAGGTTATCTGATATGTTTATGTTGCCCGGGAAGGTCATGTCGCCGTCGACGCCCAGATTCTTTAGGAAATCCAGGTCAGTCCAGCGAATCTCGCCGTGGGTGTTGTTATAGACCAGATAGTTGACCCTTCCTGTGCCCGTCCCATCACTGATATCGTCGCCGTTGTCGTAGAGGTTATTGTTCCATAAGATGTTCTGCTCGGTGGTCAACAAGTAGATACCTGAGATGTGACCGTTTATGCTGTTGTCATATAATATGTTATTACTGCCGCCCTGGACGTACAAACCGTATTGGACATTCGTATCGAGTGTATTGTTCTCGATGAGCGAGTCCTCTGTGTTCAGAAGGCGGATACCATAAGCGAAACTGGATATCCTGGCGAAGTTCCTGATAGTGACGTTGTCGGCACCGGTCGTGAAGACGCCAAAATCGAGACCGAAATCGTTGCCCTCTATGACGAAACCGTTGCCGTCGACCGTTATGTTATCTGCCGCTATCCAAAAGCAGCTGTCGGTGACGCCCGTGATGTTGTTTGTCAATGTATACACGAGATTCGGGCTCGTGAAGGTCTTACATTCTGATACTCCCGTCGTGTTGATGATGACTGTATCGTTCGCCAAGAGTGTGCCATAACCAGTCCTGTTGCAGGTGACGTTCCAGCTGAACGTGCCGTTGGTCGAGAAAGCGCGGCTGTATTCGTAGAGTCTTGAAGCTGGGTTCCACACCATAGCGGCTGTAGTACCTGTGAAATTGATTATACAATCGGCGCCCTCGATCTCGTCGTCGTCGGTCGAGTTCGAATAATTGGCGTAGAAGTTTACAGTCTCTGTCTCATATTTCGTCTGGCTGCCACCCTCGGGGTCTGTGTCATCCCAGATCGTGAGATTGGCTGCGACACCTGAAGCGAAGCCTGTGAAGTGGCTCACTGTGAATGTAAGTGTGTTGCCCACGCAGACGATATTGGTGCATGAGGGGTCAGTCGTGCCGTTACATATGTTGCGCTGGTTGAGGATGCCGTTCGTGGTAGCGAAGGTCCCAGCACCATAATATATATCGACGGGGCAATCCGGGACCCATAGTGTGACATTAGCGGTCGTGTTGAATGATGAATCAAGGTTCTCCGAATCGACGCTTATGAAGCCAGCGCCCATTATGATGTCGGTATCGTAATCCTCCCCCCTCGCATCGACGCAATATGCGGAGCTGAACCCCACGCACCCATATGCGTTGCACAGCCTCATATCTTGCACGCATGCCAGGTCCAGCTCTTCACTGAAATTAGTTGAGCCATAAGCAGTCGGGAAATCGTCCGCCTGGGGCATCGAGCTCAATATGGTTACTGTCCCGTTGGCCCATGCCTCCGTCATGTTGTCGAAGATGTCTATCACCTCGACATAGACTTCGTTGGTGGCATTGTACTCAGGGAGCGTCTCATTCGCCATGAACGATATGTTGACTGCATAGAAATCCCCAGGCGACAATGAAAGCCCACCAAAACAGTCGGTCACGTTGAATACAGCCCATCCAGAGGGATCAGCATCGACAGGCGGACAGCTAGACTCAAAAGGCATGAGCTCTGAGGCATTCCACATATCAACCAAGAATATGTCGACCAGTGGAGAGCCGCCAGTGTTGTTGATGAATATCGTGAAGTTGATCGTCTCATAGTTGAAGTATTCATCTTGCCATGGGGTCTTCTCCACTGTAATATTCGGCTCCGGGATTATCCCTGTTATGTTTACTATGTAATCTTCGGTCTCGCCGTCCTCGAAGCATATGGGCGCGCTGACCGAGCCGTCTCCCGTACCAAGAGAGAGGTAGGGAGCTGGAGTGACCATGACCCTCATCCATACCTCGTTTGAGCTGTCTCCTTCGAATGTCGGGACATACCCCATCGTTATCGGCGCATCGACGACGAATGTCTCGTTCACCGTCTGCCCGAGAGAATATGACCTGGCCACGAACTCCTGCGTGACCCATTCAGAGGTGCAGTTGACTATCTCATCCGGACCTGACACGCCCGAGGGCGCGGCGCTCCAGTCCCCATCGCGGTTGTAGTCGATCCATATGTTCAGATAGACATCCCAGTCGTCAGTGAAGGGACCGCCATCGACTGTTATCTCGACGGGTATCGTCGTCGGCCCACAATGGGGCAGGAATATCGTGTCGTTAACGGGATTCGGAGACGGACCGGGTCCTATCGGCACGTGCTTGAGGCCATCGTCCATAAGGAAAGATTCGCCTGTCGAGTCTAGGTCAGACTCGACTATCGGTGGGGCACCAGCGCCGGGCACGAGGTTCGTAGTGCCATCTTCGTCAGGGGCAAGGTCGGCATCCACTTCGAATGTTATCTCGGTCCCCAACCTAAGGAAATAATTGGTGTGGCATGGTCCCTGTGCCGCTCCAGCCTTCCAGGCGGGGTCGAAGATGCTGGGGAACCAGCCTTGGATGAGTGTGCCGAAAAAAGGATACGCGTACATGACGGGGGCACCCCCACCTCCCCCATGGTAAAGGGTATCAGGGGCATCACCAAAGTCGCAGATGGGGTCGCCAGACAAGCATAAACCCTCGGAACATGTATCATTGCTCGTGCACATGTCGCCGTCGTCGCAGGGGTCGGTGTTGAAGACATAATCGCAGGTGCCGCCGATACATGAGTCGTCGGTGCAGGAATCTAAATCGTCGCAGAGGGAATCGTCATCAAAGGGGACACAGAAGCCGGCGGCGCAGTAGGGGTCGTCGCATTCGCCGATCGGGGTGCAGTATTCATCGTGGTCTGTGTATTCACACCAACCGGCTACGCATGCCGCTTCGTCGCACTCACCCATCGGGGCACACATACCATCATCATCATAGTATGCACAGATACCGCCGGGTGCGCCTTCGCAGACGCCGTAATCGCATTCGCCCATCGGGGGGCAATCCTCATCAAAATCACAAGCAAAGACGCTAGACGAAGCCACTATCATGAATAAGAACACCGATAGGACTGCTACTGCAAGCCTACTGTCAAAACTACCTCCCCTTCTTGACATCTTATACCACCCAATACTGAATAAATCAGGACTTTAAAGAGTAATCATATAAAAATGGAGATGATATGGCTTAGCTCGTGGTGGCCTCAAACTGGTTTCAAATGCCCCCACTTCTCGAGCGCCCTGGCGAGTTCCTTGTGGGTCTTCGCATAGTCTTCCAAGGTCATGCCTTCCTTGTAGGCCTCGACGGACTGCATGAGCGCACGCGCTCCTGCTTCGATACCGTCCGGGTGGCCTTGGGTCCCTCCACCCGCCTGGATGCCGATGTCCATGGTGCCGTATATGTCGAGCACTGCCGGGATCAACCCTGGATGCAACCCTCCTGAAGTCACCGGCATCGTCGGTTTTATCTTGCCCCACTTCTGTGGCATGCGCAGGTCGGATATTTCATCCACCTCCCGCTCCATGAGCATGTCCTTCATCGCCATTATCTCAGCCTTGTCGCCCTCGAGCTTGCCGAGGACAGTCCCGGTGTGGAGCTGGTCGACGCCAATGAGGCGCATGAGCTTCGCGAGGAAGAGCATAGTCATCCCATGCTTTGGATTGCGATCGAACATCGCGTGCATGGCGCGGTGGCCGTGGATGGCCATCTTATAGTCGTGGGCCAGTTCAGCCGCTGAGCCGACAGCTGTGAACCCGCTGACCACCATGTCTATCATGAAATACTGGAAGCCGTGGTCGTGGACCAGTCTGACGCGCCGCTCGAGCTCCTTAAGAGTCGGGGCTGTGCAGTTGATGAAGGCGTCCTTGACGTCGCCCGTCTCCTTCATGACCTTGTCCCGGGTCCGGGCGAGGAGCTTCACCCGCTCAGCAAAGCGGTTGAATTTCTGATTCGTGAGGTTCTCGTCGTCCTTCACGCAGTCGACGCCACCCTTCCAGACCTGATAGCCGACGAATTCCGCGTGCTCTTTGGAGGTGTAGCCGAGCTTCGGCTTGGGCACGACCGATGTGACCGGCCCATGCTTCCTCCTGAATATCTTCTTGATGACATCAGTCCCGTAGACTGGGCCCTTGAATGTTTTCACGTAATCGAGCGGGAGCTCCGCGTCGACGAGGCGCAGGTTATCGACTGCTTTCATCCCATAAATGTTGCCTCCGATGCCGCTCATGAGCGCGGGGACTGACGAGTCCTCGAGGATTATCCGCGGGTATGCTATCTTCGTGAAGTTGTCCTTGTAATAGTATGCATAGGCCTTGACTGCCGCGAGATGGGCTGGCAGGTTCGACAGGGTCGTCCACGTTCCTGACGAGCTCTCTGACGCGACGCGCCCGATAGCGTCCTCGTCGCTTATGCCCTTCCTCGGCTCGTAGTAGTAGAGGACGTTCATGTCGTCCGGTTTGGAATTGTGCTTCAGGTCTATGAACTCGTGGTACCATTCAAGCTTCTTTGTCATGATATTGTTTTGTAAAATAAGGTTTAAGGAGATATAAATGTAAGATACATATATTGTCAAAACCAGTTAATCTATCATGCCAAGAAAGCCGGGCGAGCTAAAGCTACGGGAAAGAATCCCAAGGAGGGTCGTGAAGAAGGCTTGGAGGGAAGCAGAGGGGGTGAGCGAGATCGGGCTTTTCAGGAAATTCAGGGCGAAAAGAGAGAAGAAGATGGTCCTGGTGAGCCCCAAGGTGCCGAAGAAGGGTGCCGGTGCGATAACGATGAGGGTCGTCGCATTTCCCGAGCCCGGGGACATGGAAGCATTCAAAAAGGCGAGAAAAGGGGTTTACAGCGGCGGGCCGGCAGATACGAACCCGGGGGCGATAGGTACATTCTCATTCAAATTGACGGATCCGGCGAGGCAGAACATACCTGACGTCAGCGCAGAATCGGAAACCTTCATCCAGTCGCATTTCCTCGGCCAGGGGAACCCAAAACTCTTGACGCCCTTGCAGGGCCTGCCGCGGAGACTTGCCACCAAGTACGGCGGATGGAGAAAACATGCACTGGAGGAGGCTATAAGGATAGCTGAAGAGCATAGAATGGGCTTCCACATACCGATGGCCTGGGGCACAGTCAGGAAAAAGAATGCATCCAAGAGGCTTCGAAGGGAGATAAGGGAGGTTTGTGAAGGAAGGGGGATAACACCGTCGGAAGTCTCGGTCGACAATGGCCTGGGCGGGTACGACCGTTTCTTGTACATACTGCCAAGGGCAAAGACCGATTAGGCTGCCGCTTTTAGGGTCATACAAAAGAGGCCTCGGGCCTTTGCCGGACTTTTTCCCACTTATACTCAGCCCGGGTCTTGAACCGCTTGACCGGTTGGAATTCAGCGCCCTCTTTCCTGTAAACGTTATAGCCGTCCAGTCCGGAGCCCACTATAAGAAAGCCGCCCTCGCCAACCGAGGCCTTCACGTTCTCAAGCGCCTGCGTTCGCTTTGCCTTCGGGATGTGCGGCTCGACATTGGCATATCGAACGATATCAAAACTGCCGCGTACAGGGCCCGCGGTTATGTCATGGGTGGAATAATCCTGGTGGCTCTTGAAGGACTCCGGGAATCTTTTATCGACCGCTTTTATCCTTATGTCCACACCCTGATCATGGAAATCCCTCCGTGTATCCTCAGTTGTATACGCGCCTTTTTCTGAAGGGCAACAGCCTATGTCGAGGTATCTTATTTGCCCCCTTCCCTTGAGATTCTGGGTCCTGATAAGCCATCGGTCGATATGGCGGAGCCTGCCTTTCGTGGTTATCCTGCCGCCCGGCTCCCTGATATCTCTCGGCGAACTCTTTCGGGCCATAATGCTATATTGACCGCGGAGGAATAAATATTTTGAGCATAATGGGGATACGGGAGGCGGTATAATGCTTGATATAATGGTTTAATAGTTTATTGCATTAGATTAATGATGTCTTTGAAACAGGAACTCGCTGAAGAATTCAACCGCAGGAACCTCCCACCGGCAGTAGTATACGCGGCAGAGGACCAGCCAAATGGTATAAGCGACCTTAAGCACCACATTTACGGGGATTTCAAGGTGATGAAAGACGATAAGGTTGTGGCTATAGCTAGATTGCCTGCCGGGCAGTCCGAGAGTCCCGAAGTGCCCATCGTGGCATTCCCACTGGACAAAGACCACAGGAGGGAATTCAGCAAGGCTGCGACCATGGTCCGGCGGATGGGCACATCTGACTTCAATCCGGCAACGGGCTCCATAGGGACTTTCCTGATGGGTTTGCACAACGAGTCGGAGAGGGCTGCGGATTCCTTCGTCCAGGCCCACTTCAAGATACGGGACAGGAAACACAAGGATGAGGAGAATAGGCTAAAGCCCAAGCTGGCGATGCTATACCAAGACTGGAGAAGGATGGTACTCGGGCTCGGGATAGAGATTGCAAGAAGCAGGGGAAAGGCTTTCAGGTTGAGTACCGTCGAGTCCAGTAACCCCAAGCGCGTCAGGGAAGAGCTTCTTGAGGTCTGCCGGGAGAAAGGGGTCGCGGCGGAAGTCAAAAAAGTGGGCGGCACGCATTACCATGTGCATGTCATGCCATAGGGGTGATCAATATCGCCCATACCTTATCGGGTCGAAAAGTCATTAAGTTTTTATAGAGTTTTTATAGGATAGGCAATCAAATAGGGGCTAGATACAAGAGCAGCAAGATGAAAAGAACACCAAGAAGTAAGGGAACCCATATGTCAAGACCATCATCATCGCATTCATGGGTCAGGGGGATGATCATCAGCAGGGGCATCCCAAAAGAAGCAATACCCAGGCTCGACCGGGTGCCGACAGTGCGCGAAGCGACTGAGGCATCGAGGAATGGGGCTATAAAGTCGACGATAAGCAGCAAGCCCGAGTTTCACGGCAAGTCCTGCAATATCATGTTGGTCGAGGATACGAAACCCTACGCTATTGGCTCTGATACTGAGCATGGCAGGGTGCTGGCAAGCCTGTCATATCCAAAACATGGGGTGCATGTAGTTTATTTCAGCAAAAAGTGAGTAGGGGGGATTCATGGGGTCTTCTTTCCCTTGGTATTTCTCAGGGTCTTTACCAGCTCCATACCCCCCAGGCCGCGCCGATATATCTCATATGACTTATCCTTCGCAGACGTGCGTATCAAGAATCCGCCTTCCGCGACGTTCGCTTCTATCTCCGCACGCACCCTCGGCACATGACCAGGCGGAAGATGCTCCTCGACGTTGACATATCGAACGATATCGAACTGTCCTCGTATGGGCTTGCGGACGATGTCATGTGTCTTGTAATAGATGTCGTCATTGCCAGTGAAGCCATGCGGGAATGACTTGTCGACGGCAGTTATGTCGACCGGGATGCCATGCTCCCTGAATACCTCAAGAGTCTCAAGAGTGGTGGGTGCATCGGTCTTTTGAGGTGAACAGCCGACATCCAAATATTGGATAGGCGCCCCCTTCGCAGTAAAGTCGTTACTGCGTATCAGCCAGTCATCGACATGCTTAAGTCTGCCCTTATAAGTGGTTTTTCTTGCATCCAGGATCGTCGGGTCGTATTTGCTTCTTCGGGCCATATTCTTCAAGAAAAAAAGCCTTCATCCAAATCGGCTGTGTTCGAGTAACCCCTGCTCTCCCAGAAGCCCTCGTAGCTTTCGTCGTCGCTGAGTTCTATCTTAGTCACCCACTTTATCCACTTGTAGCCCCACTTGGATTCTGCGACCAGCTGGAACGGGAAGCCTCGCTCCGGGGGTATCTGGATCTCGTTCAACTTATAAGCGAGGAGGATAGGATTATCGGTCAGGTATTCAAGGGGGAATGAGGTAGTGTAACCGTCGTAGGCGTGGAAGATGACCGTGTTGGCTCCAGCTTGGACACCTGCATCTGCGAGCAGGTCGCTGACCAGGATGCCTTCCCAGAGCAGCTTCACGTCCCAGCCCTCGACGCAGTAGAGCGTGACGACTTTCTGGTAGGCATCATAAGCGAGAACCTCGTCGTAAGTGAGGGAGAGGGGACTGTCGACGAGGCCTGTGACTTCGAGGCGATAGGTGTCGACGTCCACGTACTGCGGCCCTTTTATGGAGTTCTCCCTGAAGTCGTCGATGGACGAGAGTTGCTCGCCCTCGTAGTCGCGTATCTCCGAGGCCGGGAGCTGTATAGTTTCGTCAGTGCCGCCATCCGGGTCATCCGGCCCTCCGACCGGCGTCGCAGGGACGATCTCCGTGTCGTGGGGTGCAGGGGGGTTTATCGCCACAAATGCCAGGACAAGCAAGATTAGCGCTATTATGAGGATTATATTGGCTGGTTTCTTTATTTCATCGGCGAGCTTTTTCATATCATTATCTTAAATAATGGTATCTATATAAATCGGGAACAGTAAACTAACTATGAAACTATTGAGCGGCGGCCTGAGCAACATCGAAGGCATCAGGCTGGCGGGTGTAAAAGAGGGCAAGAAGGGCCTGGCATTGGTCGTGTTCGATAAGGCTTACCCAGCTGCCGGTGTATTCACGACCAATAAGCTCAAGGCTGCGCCGGTGCAGCTCACCCAAGGGAAGCTCAAGGAGGGGAATTCCATCCAGGCGGCGGTCCTTAACAGCGGGAACGCGAACTGCGCGACCGGCTGGCGCGGGATGAAGGACGCTAAGAGCATGTGCGGGATTGTATCCAACGAGCTGGAATTAAATCCATCCAACGTAGCGGTCGGTTCTACGGGAATCATAGGAAAATTCATGGACATGACATTGATCAAGAACCAGATAATGGAGGCAGCACAGAAGCTGGGTTCGACGAAGAGCGACAACGATTCGGCTGCGGAGGCGATAATGACCACCGACACCAAGCCGAAGAGCTTATGCATGGACTTTGGCGATTTCAGGATAGCCGGCATCGCGAAGGGCGCAGGCATGATCCTGCCGAACATGGCGACGATGCTCTGCGTCATCGCCACCGACGCTAAGTTGGATGGAATTGGCGACGCACTCAGGAAATCGGTTGCTGACTCGTTCAACATGATATCCATCGACAACGACATGAGCACCAATGACATGGTGCTTTTAGTCTCGACCGGCAAGGCAGGAAAAAGTAAGAATTTCTTACCAGCCCTCACAGAATTCTGCCAGGAGATGGCCAAGATGATGGTCCGGGACGGAGAGGGCGTGACCAAATTAGTAGAGATACAGGTCAAGGGCGCGAAGAACGAAGAGGATGCGCGGCGCATCGCGAAACATATATCCACCTCCAGCCTTGTCAAGACTGCCATGTTCGGCAACAACCCCAATTGGGGCCGCGTCGCAGCGGCGACCGGGTCGAGCGGGGCCGAGGTCGACTTCGAGAAGCTCAAGATATGGTTCGATATCGGCGGCGAGAAGACCCTGCTCTACAAGGGCGGCGCGCAGGAGTTCGATTTCAAGGGCACTGCGAAGAAGCTGGAGACGTCGCAGGAAGTAAAGATCATAGTGGACTGCGGACTCGGGACCGGAAACGCCCTTTCCTGGAGTGGGGACATGTCCTACGAATACGTGAAGATCAATGCGGAGTATACATGATCAGTCGATCATCTCTTTCTTCCCTGGCGTTTTAGCCACTTCAGCCAGCGTGGGCGGCGCGAATTATGGTACTTGATCATGAGGTCGCATGTAGGGAAGTGGTCATTGGCAAGGAATTTGCGCTGGTAGCCCATGACCTTCCTCATGGGTATCCTCAGGTGTTCCTTGGCCTTCATCGCAGCCAAGACAAGCTCGACTACCTGTTTCTCCCCGTATTCCTTGGCATATCTCATGATCGTCTCCGCTTCATCGGTGGTGATTGCGCTCTTCAAGGTGCTGACGCCTTGGAACATCGGGATGTAGCGTTTCGGGTCGCGGCCAGCTTTGGCCGCTTCCAGGAGTATCGGGGCTGCGATCTCGATATCCTTATGCGATAATTTACCATTCTCCATCCCATCTGATATCTCATGGAGAGTATACCAGGGTTCATGGCCCGGCTTCATGGCTTCGAGCATCAGCGGGGCGACATGATGCAGCGAAGTAGGGCCGAACTCGTGTTTTAAAGAGTGTCGGAGGTGCCGATTGAAGTTCGAGACGAGACGAGCCTCTTGGGACGCCTCATGTAGGTCCAGCAACAACTTCGCAGATTCTGCTAGGTTCTCATGGTTTATCGATTTGTGTTTAGACTCAAGGCCCGCTTCGATGTCGATATCGAATGTTGCGTAGCCCTGGAAGTCGCCCCCATTATACCTCCGATAGAATCCCTGCATAGCCCGGGCCGAATCGACCAGGGCGCGGCGGGGTATGGTGCCGTGACGAAGCCCCGTCGCCAGGAATCCAGCCATGCGATTCCTTTGATAAGGTTTAAGGTCTCTCGAACTCTCGAATGCATCAAGTAGGTCTTCGGCGTCCTTCAGGCTGAGGGTGCGGTTCCCCCTTAGCTCATACTCCAGGTTCGAGCTGTACCTCCCAATCCTCCGCAAAGTCACATCCAGGTTGTTCATCTCCTTGTCCCTTTCTTTCTCTCCGCACGCTTTTCCCTGCGCCGTTTCTTATATTGCCGCCAGCGCTTCAAAAGAGGCCTTCCCCTGCCGAACTCCTTGTGGTATCTCGCTATCATGCCGGGCGAGGGGAACTGGTCGTGTTCGATGAATGCATCTTGATACGCTAGTACGTCCTTCAGTCTCATGCCCGCGCCCACGGCTTCAGAAGCCACGTCCACAAGTGCTTGCGGCTCAGCATCTACATGCTTCATGGCATGGGCGACCAGCGGGGCGACATGACGCTTCTTGATGGTCTTATGCTGCAATTGCAGGAGCAGGATGCCGAGCACAGGTAATACTTGTTTTGCATGGCCCTTCTCTGCCATGCGCATGACGTGCGGCATCACCATAGCAAGGGTCTTCACGGAGAACATCCTTGTGCCCCCAAGCGCCTTGAATACGTCTAAAAGGAGCCCCGGGTTCTGTCCCTGCTTGGCCATGGAAAGCATCAGCGGGGCCATGACTTCCCTGAATCTCGCGGAGGGGTATGCACGCTTCGGCTGGCTGCGCAGGATGCCTATCTCATGAAGGGCTGAGGGGGCAACCAGATCGCCCTTGAGCGCCAGCGGGTCGTGGCCGGCTTTGACCGTCGCTTCGAAGATGGGCGCCAGATAATGTAATTCGTGCGGCTTGAGCACCTTCTCTCTTACTAGGGGGATCAAGTCTTCCAGGAAGATATCCGGTTTGTAGCCCTCCCGCGCCATAGCGAGCAGGGCCGGCCTTAGAGTCTCGAGCATCTGCGGGCCGTAGACCCCCCGCCGCGCGCCTTTGGCAAGGACATTGTAGACTGAATCGTAGTCCGTACTCGGCTCGGGGTGCTTCTGCGTCGGAGGGAGCTCTATCTTCTGAAGCTCTTTCGAAAGCGAGGTGAAGACGGAGCCAGCACGGTCGATATCCTGGGGCTTCAGCACGCCCGATCTGATACCATTGAAGAGGTATTGGGCGACGAAGTGGGGGCATGCGCCTTCTTTCTCGCAGGATTCCATATGCGGAAGGACGGCTTTGAACAAGCCTGGCGTCATGCCCTCCCAGAACTTATGGGAGCGGAACGGCATATCCAGGTCGCGCAAGGAGTTGGGTATCATATATGACTGCCGGTATCTGCCGCCGAATCGGTTCATGAAGCCAGCGTTGACTGTGTCTGCTATATTAGTCGTGAGGCGATTGTACTCCGGCAGGTCCTCCGGCTTGATGGCCCGGTCCTGCAGACCCGTGAATAATAAGTGGGCGGCGGGATTATATCTCTGCAGCAACGGACGGACGTGCTCCGCCCGCAGTCCGGGGAGGTTGCGCACGCGGGACTCGAAGAGGTCATGCTGCTTTCTCAGCTCGGCCAGGGCTGCATCCAGCTCTTCTTTCTCCTTTTCCGTCATCTCGGGTCTGCGCCTCATCTCTTCTTCCTCCTTTTAGCCTTAAGTCCAACCCGGTCGTGGTAATCGCGCATCGCGCCGAGAGTCGGCAGGTGACCATGCTCGATGAAATGCTTCTGGTATTCGATGACCTCGCGCAGCGGGAGCTTCAGCTCCTTATGGGCATCCCACGCGAATCTCAAGAGGTCGACGGGCTCGTGCTGTCCGGGGTATGCGCATATGTGCTTCATCAGGGCGGAGATCTCGTCGCGCGTGAGCCTCTTGCCGCTTAGGTCAGCGACTAGATCCATCGCTATCTCGCTCTGCCTTTCCTTGATGTCCCCCAGCCCCTTGAACGGGGGCGCCATTATCGCCAGGTCGCGGTGGGTTATGCCCTTGTCCGCGAGGGCACGCACGAAGGTGCCGCTTACCGTGCCTTCAGAGTGCCCATAGCGGTAGCTGCCGTGGCCGCGCCGGATCGACGCGGCAAACATCGTCTGCAGGTTCTGCGCCGAAGCCGCAAGACTCCGGGCGGTGATGGCTTTGGAGCGTAGACCCGTCGAAAGACAGAATGCAAGCTGCCAATGGTCTCGCCCGGATTTCGCCTCCTGCGCCATCGTGCCCAAGACCGAATGGGCAGTCTTGACCGTGAGGCCGCGTAGTCCCTCCATCGCGTCGTAGAGTCCGGGGTCATAGTCCCTGATGTCCCAAAGGGTCTTGTTCAGTTCGCTCATCTCTTCTCCTTTCTCGTTTTCGCCTTGAACTTGGTGTGGTAATACAGGATCGATTTCGCCGCGGGAAAATGCTCGCGTCTAAGGAACTCCTCCTGGTATCCGATTATCCTGTTCTTCGGGACGCCGAGATTATGGGCCCCGATGGCCTGCTGCATGAGGGCTACTGGGCTGTGGCTCCGGTGCTCAAGGGCAAGGTCCACGAAATCCGGGAAGTTCTTGTAGTCGAACGGGCCCTTGAAACCGTTCACGACGAGGTCTGTCGGGAGCTTCCTGCCCAAGACGCCAGACATCCTGTCAATGGCCGAGACCAACCTGTTCGACTCGGAATGCACGCCGTCGACATCTATCCTCCCCGTCCTCAGCTCCTCGAATATGGGGGAGAACATCACCTTCGCGGCGGCATCGTCACCGATGCTGCGAATGGCTTTCACTGAGTCGAGTATGAGTGGAAGGGTATGGTCCAGGTTGTCGTATCTCGCAGCGCGGGATTCAAAGGCCGCTGAGAGGAGTTGCGATTTGGTGTGGAAGTGCTCGCCCCATGGGGGGGTATCGATGCACCCTTTTATCCTGGCTGCTGCTTCGCGCATGCGTTCCCGCGGGATGGCCTTGGACCTTAAACCAGCGACCAACGGGTCGAGTATGAGCGCGGGGCTATATCTCACCAGGCTATCCTCTTTCAATACTGATTCGTCAAGGAGCGCCAAGTCCTTTGGGATCAGGACTCTCTTGCCCTTGGGCTTTGAGCCGACGGATGAGAAGAGGACCTGTGCAAGTGTGAATGGCAGGCGGCCCTCCCCCATGAGCGCCTCGAGGTATGGGAAGACCTTGGAAAGAGCTGCGGGGTCCGGGAGGTCTCTGGGATGTGCTATCTGGGCCGAGAGCTCTCCTGTCTGCGCGCCGACATATGATTGGTGATCCCTGTAAGACCTGGCCATGAAGGAGAGCATCCTCTTCTTGACCTTGCCGGGGCCCTTGTATCGTACGACGAAGGCGGCGGTGTCTGCCAACATATCTGCTGCGACTCGTCCCGAACCCATATATGGCCTAAGTTCCCGCATCTGGGCCGGCGTAATCTTATATCTCCTGGCTGCGGAAGTGGCCGCTGTTATAATTTGATAAGCGGCTTTGTGGGTCGCCTTCTTAAGCGGGGGGAGGAGCGCATGCAGGTGTTCCGGCGTCAATCCATTCTCGAACCCATCCTGTACTGCCTTTGCTATCCCCGCCCTCTTTTGTTTCGCATCCTTCTCTCCCATATTCCCCCCGTTTACGGCGTGTTGGGCCTTGAAAAGGCTCACCAGGTCGGCGGCCGTCCGCTCGGCGTTCTCGGCGGTGACCGCCTTGTTCCAAAATGCGGATGTCATGATATTATGCAGGTCACGCGCACATCCTGCCTTCTCCGCGGCCCTGATATGCTTCTGCATGCCCTTGATCAAAGGCAGTAGTTGATGCTGCTTGATGTTCCCGGAGTTCACCCCTGACTCGATCGGGCGCGTTAGATAGAAGGCCTCATTGTGGCGGCTGGGATACCCCCTGAAGGCCTGGGCCATCCCCTCAGCGAGCTTCACCGACTGCCTGGGGCCCAGATGATATTTTCCCTGTGCTGTGAAGAACAAGCCCAGGGCGGACCTTAAACGATTATCTCCCCGCTTATTCATGGCTTTGAAGGGGGCGATGACCTTTGGTAGTGTCCTGTGATTGATGCGCTTCTCCCTAAGGGCTGCGGAGAGGTCGGCGCTGAACATACCCGCACCCTGCATAGCTGTAGCGTCCAGTATATGGTCTGCGGAGGCCACCAGATGCTTTTTCACAAGCGCGCCGGATTCAAGACCGGTTCTAATGAGGTTGATGAGCCTCTCGGGCCCGTATGGGGTCCTGTCCGTCTCCCTATGCAGGGCAGGCGAGATGGCGGTGAGGTCCTCGTGGTTCATGCAGCCTGAACCAAGCGCCCCCAACAGCGAGCTGGTCGCAAGAACCGGCCTTCTGCCCTTCTCGACCATATGGGCCAATAGCGGGGCGAAGGCATCTAGTTCCTTGGAACGGTTTATTCCGGCATGGTGGAGATATCCTGCTATGAAACCGGCTGTGCGGAGCTTGTCGTCCCTGCTCTCAAGCCCTTTCTCGCGGATGCCCGAAAGCGCCTTGGAGAGGCTGCGGGCAGTCTCGGGCTTGATGTTCGGCGCGTAGGCATCGACGTACCGGAAGACGCCCGGATGGTTCATCTGGAGCGTCGCCATGGCTAGGGTGTGGTCCAGCTCCTTTCTTTTCTCCGCATCAAGTCGCTCTCTCATCTCTTCTTCCTCCCGCCGGGGCTGCCTTCAGCCTTCCTCTTCTCCCATTCCTTCGCCCCGGCCTTTCGGTGGTATTCTTCCAACGCATTCAGGGTCGGCAGGTGGCCGTGTCTTATGAACCTGTCTTGGTATTCGAGGATGCGAGAGAGCGGGAGGCCCAGCACTTTCTTGGCACAGACAGCATGATACGCCAGTTCGACGGGGGTGAGAATATCCGTCCCGCTGTGCCTGACCAGATGCTCGGTGAGGTCACCGGACTCGTCTGGCGGGAGGTCATCGCTGTAGGGGGTCACTATCTCCAGCAGGGGAGCGGGGTCGTGGCCGGCTTTCGCATATGTGATGAGGTGGGGGAGCACATACGGCAGCCTCGAATGGTCCATCCTCCTCGCGTTGATGCCCCAGAAAAGCTGTTGCCGGGTCTGGGGCAGATATGCGTCGTTGCTTATGGAATGGAAGATATCGGTTATGCCTCCGATGAACGGCTCAAGATGCGAGTTTGGGACCGCTTTGGATTTCAGGGCGGCGACTGCGAGGGAGAGGGCGAGGTTGGGGTCCCTGCCGGCCTTTCCTAGACTCAAAAAGTGGGGCATTAGATCCTTGAACTCCTTGTACTTAAACCCTGCTTTGAACCCCTCCTTGAGGTTGTCGAGGAAGACCGGCTTCAGCGTCTCCCCGCTGGTGCGCGAGTCGATGACCTTGATGACGTCGCGGGTGAAGGGCTTTATCTCCTCGTGTTTGATCGCTGCCTGGCTCAGCGCGTCTGTGAGGAGCCCGCCGTAGACGTTCGGGTCGTGGCCCATGGTCTTCGCGCCCATGAGGGCGACGGAAGCGTCGTTGGCTACCTGTCCCATCCGCTCCTTCGTGATGGTGCCGCAGTCCAGGATGCTCGCCATGTCGGCCGGGTCGCCGCCACGGTCCGCATGCATCTTCAGGTAAGGCGTCATCCATTCAGTACGCAAGACTGCGCCATGCCCCTGCGGAGCCTTCATGATGAGCCTATATGGGTCATGGCCGGCTTTGGCTGCCGAATAGAGCAGGTCGCCGAAACGCGGGATACCCATGCTACCCGTAGGGTAGGACGTAGGGTTTGTCAGGTACCGTGACAGATTACATATCTCATGGCCATGTCGTGCCGACTCTGCCATGATAGACGCGGCTCTATCCAAAGCCTCCGGAGTCAAGCGCTTATCAGTGGCAGCGAGTATGACATTGTTGAGCGAGTCTATGAGGTCCCTGTTATGTGGGTTATCACCAGCCCTTGTAGGCGCAGCGGCATGCACTATCGAGGCCAGTTTCTCCAGCTGTCCCATGGTGAGCTTCTCGCGATAGAGATAATTGCGCATGTCGCCCATGAAACCGGGCCCTATATGGGGGTCGAGGAGCATCTGGTTCGCGACCTTCGCATAGCGGACCAGGCCCTTGCCGCCACGGACTATGGGGTCGTTCGTGACCAACGAGCGGATCTTCGCATCCCTCGAGATCACTGAGTGCAGGTCGTTGAATAGGCGCGCAGGTTGTGGAGAAGTCCTTATCGCACTGTGAAGGCCCCTTGCAGTCTCCGCGATCGTGCTTGCCTGCAGGCTCTGCGTCTCGAGCCCACGGTAGAGAAGAGCCGCGAGGTTCATCCCCGTGGGCGACCTAGTATCCTCCAGCGGCTGCCCCGGGGCGAAGTCCTTGAATATCTTGCGCATCCTATAGCGTGTCGCCGGGGAGACTGCACCCCTCGGCTCCATCGAGCTCAACGTGGCAAGAAGCGATTCCAACGACTCCTCGCTCACAGCGCGGGACATCCTAAGCTTGGTCGCGAGCTTCTTGTCGTAATCCGCTATGCCGTCAAACAGCTGCTCTCTCCTGTCTGGTTTTCTTTTGCTCATTTGTTTTTAGTTCTCTTTTTCCTCTTTACCTTTTTCCTGCCGATCTTCTTGTGGTAGTCCACCACGGACTTGGCGGTCGGGAAGTAGTCGTTCTCGAGGAACTCTTTCTGATACTCGATTATCCTCCGCTTCGGGACGCGTTTCCTGTGGGTCAGCATGGCCTGGTTGAGCAGATCGGCGGCGCCGGCTCCGCGGTGTGAGATGACATGGTCGACGAAACCGTTGATGTTCTCATGGTCGAGGAAGCCTGTATCGATCGCCTTATCGACGCAGCTATCTAATGCGTTCGATTCTTGCTCGGGCAGAGCCTGCACCTTTGCGTAGGCGGCTATAATATTGTCGGCAGCAGGAAGGACATGACCCACATTGATGGTACCGGCCCCCATGCCGCGCACTATGTAATCCACAGCCGAATCGCGCCGTCGATAGCCTGCCTCCGAGAACTTGGAAGTAGCCTCCTTCATCACGTCAAGGGACTCCTCGACGTTCTCGTGATTGGCGACCCCCGACTTGAAAGCGCTCGTCATCAGGCGGGATAGCATGTGGAGATCCTTGCTCCCTGCATCCGCGGAGCGGGCGCGCGCCCGGGCATCGAACAGATGCCTGAGTACCAGCCTGCCGACCGGCTTTAGGTCCTGCGGCCTCAATGACCTGCTCACAAGGGCTGTGTGAAGGGGCTCGGCCAGGTAGTATGGATCGAACCTCTCGGGATGCGGGGTACGCAGGGTATCGGGGACCAGGGTGTCAAGGTCCTTCACGGCAAATACCCTATGTGAACCGCGCTTCATGCCGACATTCTTCAGGAGGAACGGGATCATCTTGGTGTACCCGCCACCGTTGCTGCGCACGGCAGTCTCGATTCGCGGGAGCACCTTGGCGAACGTCTTCGGGCTGGGAAGGTCCTTCGTCGTAGGCTGCATATGGGAGGTATTCAGCGAGTCGCGTACCATCAGGGAACCCAACAGCCTTAGGGCGCGGTTCCTGAGGTGTGGGTGGTCCTTGTACTTGCGGGCGAAGGGGAGCGATAGGCTGAGCATGGTCCCGAAAGAACGGGTCTGGGATGCTACCGAATCCAGGTGGGGCGCCAGCACCTCTAACTCCTTCGTGGTAAGCTTGCGCTTATGCAGATCCTGCACCAATTGCTTCAACATAGCTTCACTCGGACCGTTCTTAGACCGCAGGAAAGCAGGAGTGACAAGGCCGACGCCGTGCAGAAGACCGTGCTTCGCAGCGAGTTCAAGGTCATCTGCTATACCCTTCGTTGAGAAATGTACCTTTCCTGCGGCCTCCAGCAACCTGCCGACTGTGAGCGCCGCCTTCGGGGCCTCCCTCGCAGTCAGCTTCTTCGCCCTGAAGCCCGCCTTGATGACAAGCCCGGCCTGGTCACGTTGATCAGAATGCTTGCAGCGGCTGATGCCTTTGGCAACGGCGCGCGCAGTCCTTATGAGATTATCCTTGTCTATCGCGCCGGAGTCGATGCCCGCCTGCAATGCCTCCGCGAGCTCTAAGGGGTAATCGTCTTTATTCGTGTATGTCTTGAACACTTTAGACAGGTGCTGGGCAAGAGTCTCCGCTTCCTTCGGGGTGTATCTTTGCTTCTCGAGTGCGACGGATACGAGTCTGGCGAGCGGGCTGACGTGCCTGCCGGAATCTCCGTATCCGGCCAGCACCTTTGCGACGGCGGGTAATGACCTGTGGTCTACGGACGCCTTCTTAAGAATGGTGTATAAATAGTCGCTGTCCATATCTGCACCCAGCAAGTCCTCTATGTGCTCCGCGGATGCGACCAGGTGCTTCTTGTCCAGGGCCCGGCTCTTCAGACCGACCTTGAGTAGGAAAAGCAGATCATCGCCTCCGCCCTTGGTTATCGAACGGCGGAGGACTGGAGAGAGTCTAACCAAGTCCTCATGTGTCAGGACTTTGTTGTGGAGGCATACAAGCGCCCGGTGCAACCAAAGGTATGGGTCGTGTTCCTTGTCTACCGACAATGAGATGAGGGGGGCGAGGACTGCTAATTCCTCCGCGAGGTGAGGACGCCTATAAGCGGTGTACCTATAGATCAGCTTCGAATAGCCGGGAGTCTGCGACTTCGACTGCGCGGCGGGAGTCTGCGACTTCGACAGGGCGTCGGTCAATGTACGGATCGTGGCAGGGTCGATATCAGGCCACGCCAAGCGCAGCCGATCAGTGAGGCGCGGGTCGTGCTTTCGGAGCTCCCTGAATGCCTGGTGCAGCTCCTCTTCCTTCTGCCATTCTCTGGCCCGCTTCTTTGCGGCGCTGGTGGCCGGCTTTTTCCTGGTCCTCGGGGCATGTCTTTTTCCGGTCTTCGAAGCAGGTTTCTTGCCAGTATCCCCCACCGGTTTCTTCTTCGTCCCTTTGGCGACAGAGCTCACCATAAGGAATATAAAGGATAAGAAGTAATAAAACCGATTCGTGCGACCCCCTGACGAGTCAGGCTGGCTGAGCTGGATCAAAAGCGGATCACCTGCGGCGATGCACAGTCGCTATATGCAGATGGCCGGTCCCGCTGGTGCTGTGGAAGCCCTGGCTCCGGAGCTTGCTGGGGAAATCGACGTCTACCGATGGGGACCGTCCAAAATAGAGGTCTTTGAAGGCGCTCTGGGTAGTCGAGAAATTACTGGTGCGATATGCGTCACTATTGCAGGTTATGTGCCTGAATCTAGGGTCTGCATGTTCCGCCATCCGGTCGACTATCCCCTTGACCAGCGCCTTGTTGTCCGCCTTGGTGCCGTGGGGCTGGAGGGCGTCGATGTGAAGGACGGGCACCTTGCTGCCATCAGGCTGCGTCATCTCGCCGACCAGGACATATACGTTCCCGAAGTGATCCTTGGCGCCGGCCAGGACATGGTGCAGCTTGCCGTTGAATGCGAATTCCTGGCCTGCGAAGAAGTCCCTCCCGCGGGTGCAGTCCGAGCTTATCTCGCCTGCGAAGGCGTCTCGTATGCTGGGCTTGAAGTCCACCATCACTCTCGCGGTGGAGCCTGCTCCCTCTGTCCTGACAGAGCCGACGATCTTCTTGGCTCGCCTTACATCCTTGTTCTCGGCCGCATTCTCGCCTACGAACCTGCTTCGCATATCAGAGAAGCGGGCCTTCCATTCCTTATGGAGGTCCGTCCATTCCTTGGGCACTTCTTTTGCCTTGATGGTCTTCTTCTTGCCGTCCTTGGTGGTGATAGTCCTGTTGACGGTCTTGGGCACCAGGCCTCTCCGCTCGAGCTCGGCCTTCGCCCTGGCGAACCCAGAATCGGGCAGCTGCTTCTCGAGTACGGTCAATGCTTCGAGGGGGTTGTCCCTCTCCTTTATGACGTCGCGGCCGCGCTCTTTCGTCTTGTAGGTGAAGCCGTACAACTCGCGGAGGTCCTCGAAATCCTCAGGGAGGTCTGAAAGGGGGACGCCCAGCTCCTTAGCGTGCTGTTCCCTGATGCGCTTGAGTCTCTTCGGGTCGCTCAGGAGTTCTGTATGATAATCTTTTATCCTATCTGTATAGAGCTCGTGGAGGGCCTCCACAGCCTCGACCGGATTGCTCGAAGTGACTTTTTGCCTGAAGGGCTCATCGGTGAGCGCCATGGCCAGCTTCGCCCTGTGGAGCAGCTCGTCGACAGGCGTTCCATTGTCGTAGCGCTTCTGGAGGTTGGTGGCTATCTTCTTGAGTTGGTCCGGGTCCTGGACGGCCCCGGGCCTGAGTCCTTTTGTGAGCCTTGGGTCCAGTCTGGTAAGGTCTGCGAGCAGCTTATCCGGCTTCACGGAGTCAAGAACCTCTTCCCTGAACTTATGCATCTGTTTGACGACGCCTTTGCCGACCTTATAATCGAGTAGCGGGACATCGAATTCGAAGGAGTGCATCGGCTCGCCCTTCCTATCGGTCATTATATGGCCCGCTCCGCCGCGGTAATTGCCTCCCTGCCGCTTCCTGACCTTATCGTGGTAATCAGTATAAGAAACCTTTCCTTTCAAACCGGTATGGACCCAAAACTGGTCGAAAGCCATGTCGCGCAGGTGGTCCGGGAACTCCTCCGGCTCCTTACCGGCAAGGATGCCGTCCCTGGTCGCGTTCATATCCCTCCAGAACTGTGCTTCTGCAGGGTCTTCATCCTCCCCCGTATCCGGCTTTGGTCGCTTGTCCTTCTTCACCATATTCTTAGGCTTTTATCGGCTTCTGCCTTTCCCTCTTGGGCGGATTCCACGGGTCCGGCTTCGGCGTCCTTGTCGGTGTCGGCTCCTCGGCAGGCTCCCTCCCCGGCTCGGGGATGGGCTCACGGGGTATGGTCCTCGGTGGGGTGCCCGGCCGCGGCCTGGTGCGCTGAGGCTGTGGGCCCATTGTCCTCCTGCCAACCCGTCTTCTCGTCCTTGGTGGCATTTTTGGTTTTTGATGATGTGGATATTTTAAACGTCCGACTTAATAAGGCTCTCTATAAACATCATACTCTTCGTAGATCAATGCATGAAGGATTCCTCCGCCTCCTCCAGGCGCTTCTTGAAATCCTGGACCGCCTTCTTCTGCTCTGCCGGCTCCTCCGCCGACAATATGGCTTTTATGCCGGAGTGGAGCTCCTTCTTGGGCAGCAGCGACATCACTGTCCGGGTATAGGCCTGGTTTTTCACAGCCCCATCCGCAGGATCCCGGCTCATCAAGCCTTTGTGTTTACCGAGCGCCAGAAATAGCTTCCTGGCCATGGGCGGACCAAGCATGAAATACCAATGCTCATGGGGGTGTGCATCCGCCTGCTTGAGTATCTCGTCCACCCTCCCTTCCCCGTCGACCTGCCAGTCATATGGCAGCCCATGGGCCATGTTTATCTCAGACAACCCCTTGCTCAGCTCTTGGAGTATGAGTGGGAATGTCGTGCCATGGATGAACAGGCGCGGCCGCGCTCCCCTCATGTCCAACTCCATCTCAGAGGCTATCGGCACCTGCAGTCCTCCGTGCATACCCTGCATCCCGCGGGGCGGTCTCATACCAGGCATACCCGGTGGCGGTCTCATACCCGGCATGCCCGGTGGCGGTCTCATACCCGGTAATGGAGGCATCCCAGGTGGGTGCGCATTCCCCGGGCCTACAGGGAGCATCATCTCCCTGAAGTCCGGCGGCCGGTCCGGCTGGCCAAGGAACTGCGTCAGCTGGGCGCAGTTGGCGAAGTGCCTGTAATGGGGATACAGACGCGGGTCTATCTTATCCAGCGCGGTCTTCGCAAGCGCTATGGCATCGGTCATATGATGGATAGCGGAGCCCTGGATCAGCGCATTATGGGTGCGCCTCTTATCTATATAATGTTGGAGCTCTGCATCATTCTCGGGGCGCTCGCCGATATCTATCATCTCGCCCATCGGCACCCATCCCGGGGGTGGCGGCTCTTCATGCTCCTCCGGTTCTTGTTCATGGCGTCGGCCGAAGAACGGGATCCTGAAGCGGGGCTCAGGCCGTTCCTCTTCCGGCTCCCGGGGCTCCGGCTCCTCAAAGTCCTCATGGCGCCTGGGCGGCCTGAAATCGCAATGTGCGATGAGCTTATCGAGCTGTTCCCTGTCGAGGCCGTACACCTGCGCGGCCGTATCCCTGGCTATATCCAGCAGCTTCTCACGATTCGCGGCCTCGATGGGTGCTACGGCTTCCCTCGACGCCTCGGCGGCGAGCAAAGGTGTGAACATATGGATGGGTTGCCCCCCCTCAAGGCGGGATACCAAGAACTGGTTGTGCGCCTCTGCATCGGCATTGAGATGAGCGCGGCCGTCTGGCTTCTCGAGCAGTTTCTTCGCAGAACTGATCGCCGCAGTCTTGAGGCGCTCGTACTCCTCTTCAGCCAGTTCGGCTGCAAGACGGCCTGAGAGCAACGGATGTTTGCCTATGGGCGTATCCGCGCGCCTTATACGCTCTATCTTCGGGAGTGGCATCTTTGTTTCAAGTAAGCTTATACTAGGTCTAAACGCATAAAAGCTTAAACGCATAAAGGTATAAAGGCTTATTTCTCCTTGCCCTCCCTGAAATTCTTTATGTAGTGCCGCATCAAGCCCGGTGTCGGGACATGATCATGCTCGAGGAACTCGCGCTGGACGCGGATGACCTCATCAAGGTCCACCTCACCCTCGCTAGCGATTATGCCGTACATCGCAGGCGCGGCGTCAGGGCCAACGGAATCCATATGTTCGATGTAGCGCTTTAAGTTAGCGGGAGTTATCTTCCTATCCTCGATGCCGCGGTATAACGATGGGAGGAGCCGGTCCGCAGGATCATACTCAGCTCGCTGGCATATCTTATCGGCCTCCTCCGCTATCCTCCCCAGACCATCCGCGAAGTCTGGGACGTCCTTCGGTTTCAGGGCGCCGGAACTCAGGCCGAATGAGACCAAGTTCAACACAGACCTATGGTAGATTCGCGGGGTGTGGGGGTCATTTAAGCCCATAACAGTATAATGCTTGAAGAAGACAGGCCTGAACAGCCTGGCGGCGTCAGCTATGTTGGTATGGTCGATGCTCTCCCCCCTGATGCCTGCTTCGAGCATATCGGTGAATGCGGCGGTGGAAGGCCTGATGACCGGATGGAAAAATATCGGGTACTGTGCCTCCACATCGCCCTTGGTCTGCTTGAGCTCGAAAAGGACTGCCCTGGCGTCCTTCAGGTCCAGCGCTTTCATACGCGCCATCTCATGGCCTAGGACATGACTGTAACCCTGTATCTTGCTGAACAGCTTTCTCCTCTTGCGTTTGTCGAGTCTTGTCCTGAAAGACTTGAACCTGCCCGGGGGTGGCATCGTGTCTTTAGAATCTGGCTGAAGCTACGCCAGATGGATCATATTAGGATCACTTCCTGGGTCTGGGCTTCCGCCTGGACTTCGCTTTTGAGCTCCTGGAGGCCGTCGGCTTCCTGGCTTTTAAGCTCTTAGCAGATGCAGCCCTCGTCTTGGCCCCGGCGCGCTTAGCGGACTTAACTGGCTTTGCCGTCTTGGCCTTCGACTCCTCCTCCAGCTTGGCCATGAGGTTTTCCCGGCCTTTGTCAGTCTTGAGCTTCGCGAGCCGCACTATCGGGTGTTCGGCGGGACGGAGATTGGGTACGCGCTTCAAAAGTGCAGCCTGTAATTCGATGGCTCTTGCGACGGGCACTCCTTTTCTTGAGGCCTCGACTATCTTGTCGGCCATCTCATACGGACTGTGTTTGAGATTCGCGGCCATGTTGCTGACCAATGCAGGAAAGTCCGCAGCCTTGAGGCTGCCCTCTCTCAGGCGCCTGTGGAACATCCTCATCACAGGCTCCGGGCCATGCCTCTTCTGCACTTTGCCTAGGTCGCCATACGACACGCCCGGCATCTTCATGGTTATGAATTTCTCCCGCTCATAAAGGTCACTTGGAGGTCTGCCCCCCTTTATCCACTCTTGGGCCCTGTTCATCGCTTTCCAAAATTCAGCTTCGGTCATAGGTTTAGCCATTTTCAGTCGATTATGATATCAATTGTAGTCGATTTATAATAGATTAATATGCAGATGCATAAAAATGGATGCGCCCGGTCCGGTGCTCATTTCTTGTGGGACATCCTGTGGAATTCGACGATGCTCCCGGCTGTCGGGTCGTGGCCTCTCTTGAGGAACTTGTTCCGGAGGGCGATGAACTCCGGGAACGGGATGCCCAGCTGCTTCTTGGCTTCGATGACCTGTTCGGCCAAGGCCCGGGGATCATGTCTTGCGTGAGCGGCCAGATGTTTGACTAGTTCAGGGAGGTCTTCGGCTGGGATGGCCTTGGATTGTAGACCTGGATATAAGGCGGAGATTATATCTGTGGGGTCGTGGCCGGCTTTGGCTGTCGCTTGCAGAGATGGGGCCATGAGGGCTAGTTCCCTGTGGGTGAGGGTCTTTGATTCAAGACCTGAGTATAGAAGGAAAGTTAGGCCTGCGGGGATGTGGCCAGCTTTGGCTGTCGCTTCGAGCGCTGTTTTTATGTGGTCTGCTGACTGTTTAAGAGTCTCGTGCGTGATGGCTTTGGAGCCGAGGCCTGCGGAGAGTGCGTCGGCTAGAAACAGGGGGTTGTAGCCGGCTTTGATATATGCTTCCATGGCCTCTCTAATCCATTCTGCTGATTGTTTGAGGTTGTTGTGGGTGATGGCTTTGGAGCCGAGGCCTTTGGAGAGGATCCTAGCTAGGTAGCTGGGGTCATAGCCGGCTTTTGCTGTCGCTTCCAGATGGGGCGGCATGAGTGCCAGTTCACGGTGGGTGATAGCTTTGGATTCGATGCCTGAGGAGAGGGCATCCGCTAGATGCCAGGGCTTGTGGCCTGCTTCTGCTGTCGCTTCTATGGCTGATAGGAGAGACCGAACAGTCTCTGGCTTTAGGCCTTCGAGTTCACACATACGCCCTGCTAATCCCGCATGATAGTTCTCAATACCCTCCAAGGCCTTCTCCAGTTTCTCGTTGCTCGCTTTACTCATTTCTTGTGGAACCTCCTGTGGAATTCGACGACGCTCCCGGCGGTCGGGAAGTGGCCCTTTTCTATGAACATGTTCTGGATGGCGAGGACGTCGCGGATGGGTATCTTGGAATCTGATGCAGCATAGACGGCGCTCTCGGCGAGAAGTGCCGAATCATACTGCGGACTGACGGGGAGATGCTCATAGAGGTAGATGACATCGCTTTCAGGGATGTCGGCAGCGCGCAAGCAGGGGAGCAGGAACCTGGCTGCGGGGGCAGGGTCGTCGCCGTTCCTGGCTATCCTCTCGAGCAGGGGGGCAACCAGATTCACAGCTCTGTGGCTTCCGGTGGCGGGGGGCCCGCCGCTCATGAAACTGTGGATGGCATCGACCATATGTCGCGGATCGTGGCCTGCGCGCGCCGTCGCGACGATGGCGGGTTCGATGCCCGATAGGAGCCTGGTCGGGACGAGGTGGCGGGACGAGAGCGTGGCGAGTGTGCTCCTCATCCGGGCCGCGTCGTAGCCGGCGTCCGCCGTAGCCTTGAGTATGCGGTCTGTCACTGCCTTCTCGCGGGTCATAGAACCCTGCAGCCGCGCCAGCAGTCTTTCGCTCCCAGGGCTTGCCATGATAGACGTAATTGATAGAAGCTAAAAAATGATAGAAGCTAAAAAGTCTGGACTTGTGGATGTGGGTGGGCAATACGCTTTTTCTAAGAGGAGATGCAAAGTTAGCATAGACAAATTAGCATAGAATGGACTATTGACAACATGGATACACGGGTCGAGGTGCTGATAGAGTCGCTGCCGTACATACAGGACTTCAAGGACAAGGTCTTCGTCGTGAAGATCGGGGGGAGCACCCTGACGGATGCTGAGAAGAGGCGCGTGATGCTGCAGGACGTAGCCCTGCTTGACACGGTCGGGATAAAGGTGGTCCTGGTCCACGGCGGGGGCAAGGAGATAAGCGCGCTGACGGAGAAGCTCGGCAAGGAGGCGAAGTTCATCGAGGGACTGCGTCACACGGACGAAGAGACGATGGGCATCGTCAAGATGGCCCTGGGGAAGATAAATAGTGAAATCGTCGGCGAGCTGGAGAACCTCGATTGCGACGCGCTCGGGACTACCGGGAAGAGCGGCAAGATGATGGAGGCTACGCGGATAGAGAAGCTCGGTTTCGTCGGCGAGATAAAGAACGTGAACCCGAAGCCGTTGAAAGAGTGGCTGGACGACGGGTATATCCCGGTGATACAGCCGATAGGGATAGACCAGGACGGGAATGCTGTCAATATCAATGCGGATGAAGCTGCGTCGAGCATCGCCGCGGCGATGAAGGCAGAGAAGCTCATATTCCTCACCAACGTCCCCGGGCTGCTCGAGGACGAGAAGGACGAGAAGACGCTCATCTCGACGATAGCCACGAAGGAGCTCAAGGAGAAGCTGAAGTGGAAGGAGCTCGCCGGCGGGATGATACCCAAGACGCGGGCGATGATAGGCGCTGTGGAGGGGGGAGTGAAGAGCGTGCACATAATCGACGGCCGGAAGCCGCATGCGCTGCTGCTTGAGGTCTTTACCGACACCGGTATCGGGACCATGGTGACGGAGTAAGGCTGTGATATGCCATAATCGTAAATAATCGTAAACGATGAAACTACAATCTGTCAAGGAACTGGATGAGAAGTATATAGTCCAGAGTTATGGGAGGTATGACTTGTGTCTAACGGAAGGCCGGGGCTGCAGGGTCTGGGACACCGAGGGGAACGAGTATTTAGATCTTCTGGCAGGGATAGCTGTGAACGTCCTCGGCCACGCGCACCCACGACTGAGCCATGCCATCTCCGAGCAGGCAAAGAAGTTAATACATGTGTCGAACCTTTATTATATCGAGTCGCAGGTGGAGTTAGCGAAGCTCCTAAGTGACATTTCGCCCATCGAGGGTGGGAAGGCGTTCTTTTGCAATTCAGGCGCGGAAGCCAACGAGGCGGCGATAAAGTTCGCGAGGAAGCACACGGGACGGCACACGATAATCGCCATGAAGGGCAGCTTCCACGGGCGGACGATGGGCTCGATAGCCATAACCGGGTCACACCGCGAGAAATACCAAACCCCGTTCGAGCCAGTGATGCCGGATGTCAAGTTCGTAGAGTACGGGGATATCGAGGATTTGAAGGGGAACATCAATGACGGCACGGCCGCGGTCTTCGTGGAGACCATACAGGGGGAAGGCGGGGTCAGGATACCCGGAGGCAATAAGGAAGGGGCCTGGGAATACCTCAATAGCGTGCGCGATCTCTGTAGCCGGAACGGGGCGATGATGGTCGTCGACGAGGTCCAGACCGGAAATGGCCGAACCGGGAAGTTCTTCGCCTGCCAGCATTTCGGCATCAAGCCGGACATAATAACCATGGCGAAGGGTATCGCAGGTGGCGTGCCCATGGGCGTGACGCTGGTCTCGGGAGAAGTCGCGAATTCCATCCATCCAGGTGACCACGCTTCTACGTTCGGCGGGAACCCGCTCGCATGCGAGGCTGCGAAGGCTGTGGTGGACACGATACTGGAGGAAGGACTACTCGAGAACGCCGAAGCGGTCGGGAAGTACCTCATGGACCAAGTAAAGGCCATAAAATCGAAACATATACGCGAGGTCAGGGGGCTGGGGCTGATGGTCGGGGTGGAACTGGAGGCCGAGGGGACTGCGAAGAAGGCCAAGGAGGCGATGCAGGAGCGCGGGTTTTTATTGAATGTCACATCAGAGACAGTGCTGCGTTTCGTGCCGCCGCTCATACTCACGAAGGCGGATGTCGATTCAGCGGTCGATAACCTTGCAGAGGTATTGAAGGGTATCTAAAGGATCAAAAATGTCTAAATTCGCATTGAACATGGTGGTGGACGACAAGCCAGGGGTATTGTACAAACTGGCAGAAGCCATATACAAGGCGAAGGGGAACATCATCCAGATAAACACGGGCGATACCCATAAAGGCAAGGTGGAGATGTACTTCGAGATTGGCGGGGTCAAGAGCCCTGCGAAGCTGGTCGCCCAGCTGGAGAAGATGCCGAGCGTTCACATAGCCGAGCGAGTCTCGACATTCTCTGAGATATTCGGGAAGCGGATAATAGTCATAGGCGGAGGCGCCCAGGTCGCCGAGGTCGCGACGGGGGCGATAAGCGAGGCCGACCGACACAACATACGCGGTGAGAAGATATCGGTCGATACCATCCCGCTCGTCGGCGAGGACAGGATAGAAGACGCGGTCAGGGCCGTGGGGCGGCTGGCCCGGTCGGAGGTGCTGGTGCTCGCAGGCTCGCTCATGGGCGGGAAGATAACACAGGCGGTCAAAGAGGTCAAGGAGAAGGGAGTACTCGTCATTTCCTTAAACATGGCAGGTTCGGTACCTGATGTGGCCGACCTTGTGATAACAGACCCAGTTCAGGCGGGCGTGGTAGCCGTGATGGCCATAGCATCCACCGCACAGTTCGATATCAACAAGCAGAGGGGAAGAGTCTATTAACCCAGTTGCGCGTATTCTTTTCGGATCTCCTTGCGCATCTCTTTCTGCCTTTTGATGATTCCATCCAACTCGGTGTCGCTTCTCTTTTCTGCGCGCAGGTCGTCATAGTACGGCTCCAACTTGTGTTGGATGAAATAGTCCCTTGTCTCGGGTTTAAGGAGATCCAGCCTATCTTGTTGGATAGTATTCCACCCAGAGACGAACTCCCAGGGGTCCTCGGCTTCTACCAGTGGTTTGAGAGCCATTATATTCATGGCCGATACTGCGAGATTCGCTTTCGGGACTGAGAACTCGTTTCCGTTGAAGGAGACACCGAGGCCGTGTTCCTTCGCGGCGCGGGCGAGCATATGGATATCGGTTATCGAGTCGCCTACAGCTATGAACTCGCTCAGCGGGACGGCGCGTTCCTTGGATATATTCTCCAGGACTTCCTCTTTTCTCCTGCCGCCGCAGACGACAGTGCTCAAGTACTTCCCATCCATCTCTTCCCAGAAGAGTGAATCCAACTCGCCGCGGACAGCCTTGATGTCTTTTCCGCTGTTTTTGAAATCTTCGAAGATTTCTTGCAAATTCTCAAATTTTGGGAAATTCTCGAAATTTTGCAATCTTGTGCAGTTCACGTGGTCGTCTCGGATGCCCAGCTGGCGCGCGATGGTGAGTGCGTGCTGCTGGTATGAGGTCGAGGCGACGTAGACGTCGTCTTTGGGCAAAGAAGCGATGAGGTCTTTAGCCCCGGGAGTGAGCGTCGCGGTCTTGGAGATACTTATGAGCTCTTCGTCCGTCGCCCGGGTGGAGATGATAGGTGCGATCAATCGGAGAGTGTCGCCCGGGTTGTATCCAGGTTTTTCCTCGAGGGTGAGGATATCATCATACTCGCTCAGCATGGCGAAGAGGTCGAAGAAATCTGGCCGGCCGAGTTTACTGCCGATGAAGCGCATCGCTTCCGCCGCGTGGTCCATCGGGCTCAGCGGCCCCTCGAGGTCGAATACGAATATCATTTTAGCCAATGAGAGTATAGCAAGAGAAAGAGCAAAAACAACTCATCCCTTCTTCTTTTCCCTCTTCTCGATTCTCTTCCTTCTAGTCTTCGCCAGCCAGCGCTTGACCCGTAGCCCGACGCTTGGCTCCTTGACCTCATTATGATAGCGGGCCATCAAATTAGATGTCGGGAACTGATTACGTCTCTGGAATTCCTCCTGGTAGGCGAGTACGCGCGAGAGCGGGATGCCGAGTTGCTCCTTCGCGCGCATTGCGTGGAGGGCGAGGTTCGCCGCGTCAGCATGCGTGGCCTTGTGTGAGGCTATATGGCCCAGTAGCAGGGCCTTGTCTTTCGCGGTCAAGACGCCACGTTTAGTGAGATCGTGCATCGTCGCTACCAGGTCCGAGTCCGGGAAGACGCCCCGGTCAAGCAGTTCCTTCTGGCGCTCGACCAGGTCGCCGAGCGGGACGCCCTTCTCGGCCGCGTCGATGCTGTGCTCCAGCAGATCGAGCGGCGGATGCGCATGTATGTATGGTACTAAATGTGCCATGACCTCCTCATTGATAAACCCCCGTTTCCCTCGCTCAGCCAGATGATCCACAAGGCCGGAATCGCCGTCCGGATCGAGTGCGCGGGCCTCGAGTATCGCCGGGCGCATCAGGGGGAGCGTCCTGTGGGTTATCACACCATCCCTCATCCCCGCCGAGAGTGCATAGTGGGCCTTATGCGGGTCTTCATACCCCTCCAGGGTCTTCCTTATGTGTTCGGCTGAGTCTGCCAGGGTCTCGTATCGGAACTTCCTCGACGAACGTGCGTGCTTCATCAGTTCCAGGAAGGTGTAGGTATCGTGGCCGGCCTTCGCGTGGGCGACCAAAGAGGGCATTATGGAGGACATCTCCCGGTAGGTGAAGCCGTCCGGACCGAACATAACGCTGGGTAAACCGAGTTTCTTGGGTTCCTTGCCTGACTTCGCCAGTTCCTCGAGGCCTTTCCTGACGAGCTCGGCGGAATCGGGAAGCGTCTCTTTCGTCATCTTCCCTGATTTGATGCCATCAGACAGGTACTCCATAAGTCGGCCGGGTCTATGGCCTTCCTTGGCGTGGGCTATCAGCGAAGGGGCCATCAAGGGCAGGGTCTCGTCGTTCACCGCCTTGTCATCCAGATATGTGGCGAGGCTGGAGGGACTCGCTTCGATTATCCTGCGCAGATGTTCCGCACTCTCCGGCAGGTGCTCCGGCTTGAAGTTGCCGGCCTTGAGGCCCTTATGCAGGCTCTTCAGCAGGCAGTGCAGATCGTGGCCTGCCTTCGTGTGGGCCCTCATCGCCGGGACTATGAGGGGCAGGGTCTTGTGATTGAACGTCCCCCTCGCCAGGCCTGTCAGAAGAGCCATTTGTGCCTCGCTTATCTGTCTGGGGGTATTCGTACGATACGAGAAGAACTGCCCGAGCTTCGAGGCCATCTCCGGGAGCGAATCCGACGGGAAGGCCCCGGATTTCAGGCCAGTCTCAAGAGTAATGCTCAAATCGTGCAGGGAGATGTCCAGCTCAGGGGCCTTTTTGACCATGGAGAGCAGGGCCCGCGCGGTCCCCGGTTTAAGGCCCTTGGTCTCTGCCAGGGTATCGGCGAAGCGAGGTTGGTATTTACGTATCTCCTCCAAGGTCCATTTCAGTTCGGGGTCGCTCATCTCTTATGGAACCTCCTATGGTATTCGATGACGCTCCTGGCTGTGGGGAAGTGGCCCTCTCCGATGAACTTGTTCTGGAGGGTGAAGACTTGCGAGAGCGGGATGCCGAGTTCTTTCTTTGCCATGAAGGCGTGCTCTATCAGATGTAAAGGGTCATGTATCCGCGCGTTCGCTTCAAGGTGATCTACTAGCAGTGAGAGGTTCTTGTGGGTGATGGCTTTGGATTTGAGGCCTGAGGAGATGGTGGAGGCTAGAGGCCAGGGGTTGTGGCCGGTGTTGGCTGTTGCTTGCAGAAGTGGTGCTATGAGGGCGAGTTCCCTGTGGGTGATGGTCTTGGATTCGAGGCCAGCGGAGAGGGTGGAGACTAGATCCCCGGGGTCGTGGCCGGCTTTGGCTGTTGCTTCGAGGGCTGTCCTGACGTGGTCTGCTGACTGCTTTAGGTTCTCGTGGGTGATGGCCCTGGATTTGAGGCCTGAGGAGATGGTGGAGGCTAGAGGCCAGGGCTTGTGGCCGGCGTTGGCTGTTGCTTCGAGGGCTGGTGCCATGAGGGCTAGTTCCCTATGGGTGATGGTCTTGGATTTGAGGCCAGCGGAGAGGGTGGAGACTAGATCCCCAGGGTTGTGGCCGGTGTTGGCTGTTGCTTGCAGAAGTGGTGCTATGAGGGCGAGTTCCCTGTGGGTGATGGCTTTGGATTCGAGGCCTGTGGAGAGGGTGAAGGCTAGATACCGGGGGTTGTGGCCTGCGTTGGCTGTTGCTTCGAGGGCTGTCCTGACGTGGTCTGCTGACTGCTTTAGGTTCTCGTGGGTGATGGCCCTGGATTTGAGGCCTGATGAGAGGATGTTAGCTAGATAATACGGGTCGTGGCCCCTGTTTGCAGTCGCTTCCAGGGCTGGGGCCAGGAGGGCTAGTTCCCTGTGGGTGATGGCTTTGGATTCGAGGCCTGTGGAGAGGGTGAAGGCTAGGTTCGAGGGGGCGTGGCCGGCGTTGGCTGTTGCTTCTAATGATGAGAGGACTGAGTGCGCAACTTCCGGGGTCAGTCCCTCCAGCTCGCGCATACCCTCCTCTAAGGGTTTATAATGCTTTCGGATGCCCCTTAAGGCCTCATCTAGTTCTTCTTTGCTCACTTGTGGAACCTCCTGTGGAATTCGATGACGCTCCCGGCTGTGGGGAAATGGCCCTCTCTGATGAACCTGTTCTGGAGGGCGAGGACTTGCGAGAGCGGGATGCCGAGTTCTTTCTTTGCCATGAAGGCGTGGTCGAGTAGATGACCTGGGTTATGTTTTTTCGCATTTGCCTGGAGATGCTCTGTTATGGCGGGGAGATTCCGGGAGGTGATGGCTCCGGATTCGAGGCCTGATACGATCTTGGGTGCTATGATCTCCGGGCGGTAGTCGGCTTTGGAAGCGGCTGTCAAGATATCGCCTATGGCCGGCAGTTCTTTGTGGGTGAAGCGGCCCGCCCTCATAGCTTCGGAGAGCTGATAGGCGACAGTGGCGGAATTATGGCCTGAATCAGCTATCTCTTTCAGGATCGGCAGCATCGAGACCAATGCTTGGTGGGTGATGGCCTTGGATTCGAGGCCCGCGCGGAGGACGTTGGCCAGATTCCCAGGGTGGTAACCCCTGTTGGCGACGGGTTCCAAGAATGAGAGTACCGAATTCGCGGTAGCTAGTCTGAGGCCCTCTAACTTGCGCATCTCATCTGCTAATTTATTATCTCGCTTGCTAATGCCCCTTAAGGCTGACTCTAGTTCTGCGGTTGTCATTCCCTGTGGAAATGTGATAGTGAAAAGTGCATATTCAAATGGGAGAATAAGTAAAAAAGCATCAAGTCAAGGGTTTTAATCCTTGCTTCCTTAAAGCTAACAGGATGCCCAAAGCAGGCAACGCCCGGTGCACTGATGTATTCCCGGGGTGGTGTACGCTGCCTGTTCAACGAGGCTTAGATTAAATCCTTCAGGTAGATCTTGTACTGCCATTAATTTAATATGTCAAGTATCTCTTTGGTTCTCACTATCTTGATCCCACGAAATTCTCCCAGAATCAAAAGATCTTCATCTCCAGAGATTATATAATCCGCTTTGGCCTCCACAGCACACTCTAGGATCATATCATCCGCGGGGTCACGGCAGGCTGAGATTCTTTCCTTCGGGAACATGAGTAAGAACTCAAGGAATAAGATTGATTCGATAGATGATTTTGTCGTACTTTCGGATTCCAACATCCTCTTTAGTTTGGGCTTGTCCAGAATGCGATCGAATTCTTCCAGGATATCTTCAGAAATGAACGCATGAACCTCGCCACAGATTATCTTCTCCAGCAATTTGGCCTCGTTGCCACTAAACAAGAAGGCGGAGAGGAGAGTATTCGTGTCCAGGACCAATCTCATTACGTCTCTTTGATAAGCTTGTTCAGTTCTTCCCGCGTCAAGCCGGCTTCTTTAGCGGCCGCGGCAAGTTTCTTATTCAATGAGCGAAATGCGGAGAGGACGTTCTTTTCTTCGACTTTCTTGAGCATTAGGCTGCCGCTCTCGTCGTCAAAAGCGACAAGGAACTTATCGTCTTTCTTTATTTCTGCCTGCTCCCGTATGGCGAGTGGGATCACTATCTGCCCCTTGCTCGAAACTGTGGTTATCTCGATCATGGTAAGTCCAGTCTTACTTATTTAGAATGGCAAGATATAAAAACTAGAGTAGATCCTTCAAGTAGATCTTATACTTGCCTAGTTCGCCGCCGAAGTTGCCAGCTGAGATCTTCTTGACGCCTTTAACCCCAAGCGCCGCTTTCAAGCAGGCTTTCATCGCTTTCTTGGTGGTCTCGAGGTCGACTGCATCGATGACGATTTCAGGGATGGATACAATACCCTCAGGGACCTCTGATTCGTCTATGCACCCGCAGAGTGTTGGACAGAATGGGTGATTAGTAGTCGGGCCGATCTCCGGATACTTCCCGCCGACCTTTGAACCTGCTGAACAGATGTCGAACGAAGTTATCGCCCCCTCGATGGATGAAATAGCATCGACAGCTTTATCGCCGACTTCAAGAGCCGCTTCTTCCGACTCGCAGAAGTACCAGATGTTCCCGCCCATTACCCCTTTCTTGTAACCGAGCTTCTTCTCGATGAGGAAGCTGCCCATCATCAGCGGGATGTTTATCATCTCGCGGCCCCAGTGGGTCTCGACCGTCTCGTACCCGTCGCCGCAGTGGCCGACGCGTTCCATGGTTTCGATATATCCATCAACATCCTCGAGTGCGTTGAAGACCCGTGTCGTCGGGATGACGAGGATTCCTTGCCTTATCCGCTTCGCGACCTCGTATTCTAATTTCTCCGGGGCCTTGCTCCCATAGTTGACCCAGAGCTGGATTATCTTTCCTGGACGGCCGTCAGGGGTTTGAGATGCCGGGACTGAGAGTTCGATCCCGCCCTCGGCTTCGCCGAAGACTGTGCACGGCAGCGCGGTGGCTGCATTCGCAGCGCGCTCCAGGCGCTTCTCGTCCTTCGCCGTCACGAGCAGGCGGACGAATAAGCCGTCGAACGCCTCGCAGTAGGTATCATCGACCGGGATGCCCCCCATTTTCATGTTAATTTAGCCGGAGAGGGGATAAAAGCCGCCGTTGGAGCGAATGCTTTTTATTAATTATAATATTAATAACCGGTGCAATAAACAGCAAAATGGCGCGATTCGAAGAAGCGGAAAAGCGGAACCTTGATGTGACGATTTGTCGTAAGTGCAATTCACGGAACCCGCCGAAGGCAGAGAAATGCAGGAAGTGCGGCAGTAAGGATCTCAGGAGAAAGCACAAGGAAGCCAAGGGCAAGGGAGGATAAGGCCCTGACCAAACCGATGGAGATTGCAGACATCTGGCACTCAGTAGAAGACAAAGCGTGGAGCCTAGCTGACTTTCTGGAAGATAAAGGTATCCCTATCGCTACGTTCTGTGAGGACAAGGGGCTGAGCCCTACTATGCTGTTCGGCGGGATACTAGTTCTTATAGTATTGCTCCTGGTACTCAGCGGTGCGGGTGTCGGAGGGGGGACCGGGATGCTCGAGGTCGTCGCCGAAGACGGCGGTGGGAATCCCCTGTCGCTGTTCCAGGTGGAGATAGTCTTGCCAGGCGGGGTGAGCCGCACGACCACCACCAACGATGATGGCGTCGCCAAGTTCCTGGAGGTGCCGTTCGGGGAAGTTCTGGTAAATGCGAAGTCTCCCGGCTATACCGGCAAGGTGGTGATCGATTTCAACGAGGACGGGAAGCGCGTGAGGCTGATAGCCCAGGCCGAGATCGCGAACCTGCAGGTCATAGTCCAGTCGACTGATGGCGGTTATCTAGACAGCGGGACCATCGAGATAAGGGACATCGCTACTAATACTATAAAGAAGACCACGACCATAGACGGGTCGGCGACTTATGAGCACGAATTGGAAGTCGGGGTCTACACGGTCGCGGTGAAGAGCTCCTCCGGCGGTACGTTGGAGAGCCGGCAGGTCCAGCTGACAGGGGCGAGCGCGACGGAGACGTTCATTATATCCGCGGACAGCGTCAACAGTGCGCTCGTCAAGGTAATAGTCAAGGACGAGAACGGCAATGCGGTAAAGGACGCGGTCGTCACATTATACAACTTCAGGAGCGACTCGATAATAAGCGAGCAGGTGACGGATGCGAAAGGTGAGACTGTGTTCCAGGAAGGTGTGGCGATGGGGACCGCGGTGTACGCTATGGCCTATGTCCCCGGTGATATGCGCTACAGCATAATAACGAAAAATGACGCAAAAGCGAAGTTCGCCAAGACGGTCGACGCAGCGATCTCCGAGATAACCATCACCATGGAGCTCAAGGGGCGCGTGAAGGTGATAGTCTGGGACGCGGAGAGCTTTAGTAGCATAAGGGGGGCCAGCGTCACGATCAAAGACAGAGCCGGGACGGTCATCAGCGAGGTCAAGCTGACCGACGACCAAGGCGAGGCGCTCTTCACAGGCTTCGAGCAGAACATAGAGGTCTATGCATCGGTCAAGATGGATGGGTACCTCGAGTACGACAAGCCCGCCGAATCGAAGAAGGTCGAGTATACTAAAGAATATATAGAGCTGCCGGTAGCCCTCGAGCGGGACGGCTCGTTCATAGAGTCGAGGATAAGCATAGCCGTGATGGACATATACCGCGACCCGCTCGGCCAGGTCTCGGGCATCCTCTCGAGCAACGAGTTCAAAGAGCTCATCCTTGCATTGAGGGAGAGCGACAACCTCACTTTCAGCGTGGATGCGAATAAGATGTACGATGTAGGTATCCACAAGGCGGCGTACTTGAGGTCCCTGCTTCAGGGTATCAGTGCCGGGAGCCACGACGCAGAGCTTACGCTATCAACGGACGACAACTCCGCAGTACTCGAGGTATGCCTCTTCGCGATAACGAACGGGCTCCCCGCGGATGCCAGCGGGACCGTGGAACTGAGAGACTATGGAGGGGTCCTTCTTGATACCCAGGACACCGGCGATGACAATTGTGCGGTGTTCCCCGATATCCCTTCTTCATGGAACGTCTTCGTCAACGCCTATTCGGACGGATACGGGTCGGCGGAGACCGGGTTGATAAAGCTCCTGCCGATAAGGGCTGGGACGACCAGGGTGAATGTCACACTCGGCGAGATAATACCAGGTGCATACCCGACAGGTAACGTCAAGGTCTGCGTCAAAGACCGGTCGAATGACGTCATAGAAGGAGCGAGTGTCATCCTGCACGATGTCGAGACTGATGGCCCCACGAGCCTCGCGGTGGTGGAACAGTTCACTGGGAGCGACGGGTGCACCGTCTTCCAGAGCGTTCCGGCCCAGAGGGCCGGATTGGTGGGGACAGTGCCGGTTAGGGTCTACGCGATAGTCTCAGCCCCGGAGTTCGCCATATACAACGGCAACCTGATAGGGATAGTGACCGAGGTGAGAGCGAACGAGGAGACGCCGATCAATGTCAGGCTTGGTGCGGGAGAGGAGATCTGCTTCGTGGTCCAGGGGCCTGAGGGGCCGATAGCGGACGCCGACGTGTCGCTCTGCGCCGATGAGGGGTGCGAGCTCTTGCTGCAGACGCTGAAGACGGAAGCGGACGGGCACGTGATATTCTATACTGATCTTAATACCATCTTCGCGAGGGCGGTGGTCGATGAGGACGGGCTCCAGAAGAGCGTCGTGAAGAATTTCCTCAAGAGTGAAGTGATAAACGGCCAGTGCGGCACGGTGAACGTGGGGGAAGTTAGTGCATATACATATGTAAGTCTTGACGGCATCCCTGAGGAGGGCTTCTACGTCAAACCGGGGAGCAGCAGTGAGATAACCTTCCAGCTCATCCTTAACGACAGGCCCGTGACCGGGGGCGCGATACCCAGCGGCACCGAGAACAGGGTCCTTGACACGAGCGGGGTTGAGATGATAATCACCCTGCTTGGAGTCGAAGCAGGTGCGATACGTACTGTCGATGCGGGTTCCGGTAAATATGCGATACCCTTCGCAGCCCCGGAAGATGAGGGCGAGGCCATAGCGACGCTCACTGTGGTGATCGCGGACTGTGATACCTGCCAGGGCGACGCGAAGAGCGTCAGGATCATCGTGACCAACAGTGACAGCGACGGGGACGGAGTGCCTAATGAGGTGGATTATTGTCCGAATACAGCGGAGGGAGTCATCGTGGATGATTGGGGATGCCCGAGTACCGCCGACTCTGACGGCGACGGCGTGCCCGATAACCGGGATTTGTGCCCGAACAGCGTGACCGGGGCGGTCGTGGACAGCGACGGCTGCGCCATCGGGGTCGCAGACCGGGACGGCGACTTATGGCCGGATCTGATAGACGCATATCCCGTAGATTCAGCGAGGTCTGCGATAATAGCGATGGACGACGACCAGGACGGTCTTCTGAACAGTTTTGACTTATACATAAACGACCCGAACAGCGGCGGTGAGAGCAGCGTCATGGTATGCGCCGTGGACGAGGATGACCAGCCCATATACGCGGCGAACATAGTGGCATACGAGCACAGCACATATTACAATACACAATCCGGGCAATCTGGGTATTACGCGGGGACATCGCCGGCTGGCACTTATATCGGTACGGGTGGGGGCACCTACGCAAACCAGTACTCGCAAGGCACCCAGGTAGCGGCAAGTGGATCCGGACAGGGCAGCTATACTTCGTTCTATTATGGTGGGCAGAGCAGCTGGGACGACACGATGAGGACCGACAACTGCAGGATATTCCAGAGCAGCAGCAACTTGGGCTACAGCAGCTCGAGCAGCTTCTTCTCACAGTTCTTCGTGAGGGTGTCTGCGACCGGTTACACTGGTTACGACAGTAGGACCCAGGGGAGTTCAAACGTGCGCTTCAGCAGGCTGCAGAACGGCATGATCAGGATAGATGTGGTCCTGAGGAAAGGAGCGACCCCAACAACGGGGGAAGGGACTACCGTCAATCCGGAGAGGACTGTACAGTTGACGGGAGACAACGAAGAGTGGAAAGCCGAATCCGGGACAGGGTCGAGGATAAATCTATATCCGGTCGTCACGCTCGATGCGAAGGAGATACAGGTACAGACCGAGATCACACTACAGTCGCCGGCGAACGCCGAGCTCGACTACCTATTGACATACAGGGTGGGCAACCCCTGTTACGAAGTGGAGGCCGACGAGAGCGGCAGGCTCGAGAAGGACATACACTTCCGCAGGGGCCAGAGGAGTGTGGTGGATGAGATAACGATATATTCCGACCGGGGCGACTGCTGGGAGAAGAACAACCCGAACCTAGAGGGTGTAGTGTCCCTGGTCGTGGAGGGCAAGCTACTCCAGGTGGATGACCAGGAGGTGCAGGCTGGGCAGTCCTTCAACCCTGCGACAGTCAGCATACAGCCGCTCGTGGGCGCGGTGGAGAAGGTCGACAGCGTCAAGGACCTACGGCTCCTCATGGGCAAGATGGACCTCGCGCACGGCGTAGTGACGCTCGGGAAGATACCCTCATGCATAGCGCCGGAGGCCAATACGGCGAAGAGCAGCGTGGCCGGGAGCAGCCTGGGGGCTGTCGGAGACGAGAGCAAGGCGGCTTATAAGGTGGTCTTGGACTTCAACAAAGCCTTCCCGACCGAGCTGGAGAAGATGGTGGGGAGTATAAGACAGGTGCTCTTAGGCCAGAAGAGGACGCCGCTCGACTGCAAGGCTTATGTGAGTGTGGATGATAAGTATATGGGCTACGTGCAGGTGGGCCAAAGCGGGTTGGTGTGTGCCGAGGCCATGACCAAACAGGCGCCCCAGATGACACCTGCGGAGAAGCTCTTCTGCGACACGGTGGAGACCGGCGGGAGGGAGGAGATCAGTCTCAACGACCAGTTCAGTCTGAGGACAAAGGAAACATGAGTCAGATGAAGACTAAGAGGAGTATGAGGTTCGCAGTGTTGCTAGTCCTAGCTGTGTTCCTGGGCAGCTCGATAGCCATCCCGGGAGTGGTGGCTGACGAGATAGTCGGCGTGGTGTACCGCGGCTGGACCGATGCTGATTGCAACCGCGTGTTCCCCCAGAAGGCCGTGACTGAAGGGAGCCTATCAGCGACCCTGACCACGCAGCAGAAGGCCGCCAAGGGGCCGCTCCTCGACCCGATGCCCCAGAGCCAGGACGTCACCGCCTGCTACTGCAAGGACAACTACGTCATGACCGATGACAAGAAGAGGTGCGTGTTGTGCGGGGAGGTCTTCAGCGACATGGCGGACAGCGGCGCGGTGGTGAAGTACTTCTCTGATAGTGACGCTTATGTGGATAAGCCGCTCCTGTATAAGGGAGAGGATATCGGATGCAGGTGCGCGAAGACGCGCGGGAATAGGGTCTTGGATATAGACAAGCTTATCAATGAGAACACATGCGCTTATGTGGAACCCGTTCCGGGGGATAAGGTCTGCGCGGCTGAATATGCAGGTAGCTCGCAGAATACAGATGTAGCGAAGGTGTGCGGAGCCGGGTATACGCAGGAGCAGTATCTCGGAAAGGCGAGCGATGCTGGTGGTGAATATGATTGCTGCTGCGTCGGGGACAGGAAGGTAGAGACCCTGCCTGACGGGCGGAAGATATGCGTAGATACGAGCGCTGCGGAGGGTGAGAACGACAAGGCGTGTAAGGCGCAGTTCACGACTCTTGGTGAAGTGATAGCGTGTAGTGAGCAGGACCAAGCTAAGATAGCTGCCGACCCGAATATACCATATTTGGGGAATACGCGTGTGGGGACTGAACTCGTAGCGTGCTGCTGTGGACAGGGCTTGAAGCTGAATGCAGCCGGGGACAAGTGCGTCACGGCGACGCCGGGAGCGAACTGCAATGGCATCCCAGGGGCGTTCGATATCAAAGAGGTTGATGTCGCTGATCTATCAGACCCGCTGATAAAGATAGCGTTCTATGACATGGACCCCAACTACCCGCTAAGCGAGTGGGAAGATAACATCCAGGAGGAAGTAGAGAAGAACTGGCAAACGGAATGCGCATGCGGAAAGGACTCGAAGCCCGCTGATACTACTGGGAATAATAGGTATGATCAGTGCGTCAAGGTATCAAAAGACGTCTTGTTCGTAGGCCTGAGCCCAAAACAGTTCGCAGAGATATTCGACAACGGGAAAACCACTGGAAAGAGTGTATCGCATCTGTTCATGTCAAGTTCGGGGACGGAGCAAGGCGAGGGTAAGTTCACATTCATAGAGAACGGCCCCTACCAAGGTTTAGTGGTGATGGACAGCGGCGAATTGGATTTCTACAATGAGGATGTTGGAAGGGGTGGTAGATATCTGGCTGAAGCCGGCGCTGTTGCTATCGAGGCACTCGCCGGAGGACTTTTACTTAAGACCGTTGCGCCAAAACTCCTCAAGGTCACGACAGGAGCTGGGGCAGAGAGAGTGGGAGTCGCAGCCGGGAGAGAGGCGGGTGAACGTATCTTGAGGGAAGCTGTCGAAGAAGCCGGTGAGGGAGCTGTAGAAGCAGGGACCAAAACTGCGGCAAAACAAGGTGTGCGCACCGCCGCCAGGGAATTCGTCGGTGCGATAGATGATGATGCTGCAGAAGCGTTAGGTAAAAAGTTCATAAGTGAGGCAGATGACGCAGCAAATCTTATTAGTAAGGTGGATGACGAGGGGTTAGAAGCGATAGGAACGAGCATCAATAGGGTACTTAAGACTGAGAATGCGAATCTTAAGCAGATGGGTGAGCATGCTCTTATGAGTCTAGTCAAAGGAGGCCCGTTAAACTGGAAGGACGCAACTGGAAATCTTATAGATGTCACAAAGATAGCAGAACAAGGATTGGGCCGCCAAACGCTGAGGAAGACCATGGCAGATGCAGGTATTGCAAAGGTGGACGATTCGATAATACTCCCCAACCTTAGGGCTGCGAAGGAGGCGATCGTCAAATATGGCGGAAAACTGGCGCTGGCCGGTGCGGGTTATGCCGTACTCTCGCTGGATGAACTGGCGCCCTTGTCCAAGATGAAGACCATCAACTACGGCGTCTCGATGACCTCCGGTGCCATCTCAGGGGCGCTGACTGGGTTTGCGGTCGCTAACGTCCCTGGTGCGATAGCCGGTGCTCTTGTCGGCACCGGGCTGGGATATTTCACTGAGGCTGCTGACCCGACGGAGATGTCCATAAGATGGAGCGGTAACGAGCAGGTGGAAGCTCTGAATTGGCTGGTCAGCTCGGATATAGGAGCGTGCGGGAGCTTGGAGGATGGAAGCGGACTCAAGTTCACGAAACATAGCTACAGCAATACTGCTATAGACGGTTGGACCATGCAGAGCATACAATTCCAAAGCAATGAGTGTACTCTACTCGATTCAGTCGCCAGGGGGGGTGACTTCTTCCTGGCTACGTTGGTGCCAAGAGGAAAGAAAATCGAATGTGAGGGGTGCAAGGTAGGCGCCGGCAACTGCCAGAAGAGCACCGAATGGACCAAAGAGATCATGGGTGGGACCCCGATATGCTGTGACAAGTGTGTATTCGGCAGTAGTGAGATAGCTTATTATTACCCGATTGGTGTAGCGCCAACTGAAGCTGGAGAGTTGACTGGGGGATTCTTAGGTTAGTGTTACTGACAGATAAGCGTCAGCGAAATACAAGGAACAATTAGTTGGGCGAATAACCAACGCATTAAATTTTGAATGTGCTTAGAATATGCTTCTTATCCTTAAACCCATCTCAAATAGCCCATATCGTCCTTAAACCCGGGGGTCCTAAGCATCACTAGGGCAGTGAAAACAAGAGAAATAAGGGCTGTTTAACAGCCCTCAGACAACTAAACAAAAACTAACTAGCCTGACTTAAACGCTCGAGAGGCTGGACTTCCTGCGCTTGTACTTGCCGCTCTTTGACCAGCCGCCGCCGCTCCTGCGCTTCTCGTTCATCAGCTTCACGAGGAAGAGAACGACAATCGCAATCACGACTATGAGGAGTATCCAGAGCAGGATGCCCCCATCGAAGCCGCCTCCGCCTATCTCGATTATGATAGAGGAGCCATCATATATCTCAGCTACAGCGGTTATGTTGTAGCGGCCTGCAAGCGAGAAATTCAGGAGGACCTCGCCATCGGCAGCGCTCTCCATGCCTACGAGCGTGCCATTGGGCAGCTCTACCATGAATGAGGCGTAACCCACCCGCTCCCAGAGGAACGGGTCCACTGCGATTATCGGCGTGAGGTTGCCGATGACTATAGGCGATGTGTTGCCTAGTATTACAGAGATAGCGATCCCACAATCGACAGGGCAGTACGCCGGCGACTCGGCTTCGTTCTCACCTAGGGCACATATCTCGTCCAGGCAGACCGGGCAGTCCTCGGGACATGTCCCGCTTAAGTCCTCAGCTGCGCTGCATACTTCATTGCCGCAGTTCGCGAAGGCCTCGACGTTGACGTTCATCGTGTCTGTAGAGGTCTCCTGGCCGTCCGAGACTGTGAGGGTTATCGGGTATGTCCCCGGGGTATTAAAGGTCAAGACCGGCTGAGCGACCGGGTCGATGACAAGGCCTGTGCCGGCCCATGCATAGGTTATGGGGTCGCCGTCAGGGTCTGAAGAGCCTGTCCCGTCGAGGTTCGCCGTACCGCCTTCCATGATATTCGCATCCGGGCCAGCGTTCGCGACAGGCGGATTGTTCTGCGCGACGAGGAAATACGTAGTCGTCTCATCGTCGTTGTTCTGGAAGCAGAGGTCCGTCTGTGAACGGTCCGAGTGGCGCTCCTTGGTTATGAGCATGTCGTAGCACTCTGGGCTGTCGAGAGTGAACACAGCCTTGCCGTCGGCATTGGTTGTCTTCGTGTCTTGTTCCAGGCTATCCCGGTTCACGAGAGTCACTGTCGCACCCTCTATGACTGCTGTGGAGCCGTCCACTTTGACGATTACTGTGAACTTCGCAGTCCCCGGCTCAATCAATTCGATATCGTCCTTCCAGTCTTCGCCCAGGTCGGGGGTGATTATAACGGTAACATCTTTATGACCAGATTTCGATATTGTGACCTCATAAGAGGTGTCGGATTCGACATCCTTGAATTCCACCTCGCCCTTGGAATTGGTCTCATCTTCGTCATCGTCATCGTCAATTTCGAAGGCCTCATAATCATCGACAGGGTCATAATCGCCGCAATCATCTTCCTGGTCTTCTTCAGTGTAATCTTCATCGAGACTCTTTATCTCGACTGTCGCATCCTCGACCTCATCGCCGTTCTCATCAACGACTGTTATCTCTATGTCAACCAATTTGGGGCGCATGACAATACAATAAGTCTCATCGTCATCCAAGCCCCTTATATACTCATCATCTATGAGTGATTCGAAATCATCGCCGTCATCGGGATGATCAAGATCCTCGGCGATCAATATATCCCAGTCCTCATAATCATCGTCTAGTTCCAGGTTGTTGGCTTCGCCATCATCGTCGGTCTTTTTCTCATCGGTTTCGTTCGGGGGATCCTGATCGGCGTTCTCGAAGTAGACCCACATATCGTCAATCGGGTCGCCGTGCTTGTCGATTACTTTAACATCTACAGAGTATGTTCCTGCTGCTGCAAGCGTAGATATAGCCAGGATGGCTACCAAAAAAACTGCCGTATTCTTTGACAAGGATGACATTTTTACCACCTAAAATTTAGCTTGGGTACTCCCCCTAAAAGCCATAAGTTAAGGAAGATAAGTATAAAAAGGTTTCTATTTTCGGGCGGTTTTTGCATCCGTGGAAAAGATAGATGGGGCCGGGGAGAATAAACAGAGGGGAGGCGAGAGTCAGTCCTCGCCTTCCTTTATTTTAAGTAAGAAGGGCTTGGAGGTGTCTTTTTCCCCCTTCGCTTCTTCCTTTTTAGGTTCCTCTTTCGGCTCTTCTTTGACTTCTTCCTTCTCTTCCTTTGCTGGCTCTTCTTTCTTCGCTTCTTCTTTCTTCGCTGGCTTCTCTTCCTTTGCTGGCTCTTCTTTCTTCTTAGCCGGTTCTTTCTTCTTGGAATCCTTCTTGTCCTTCACTTCCTTAAAGAACTCGCCCTCTTTCCAGTCGTCGTCGCCGTTGTCCTCGTCCTCGTCGCTCTCCCTTGTGAGGAGGACGATGAGCATCACTATTACTATTATTATCAAGAGGCCGATGAGTGCGAGCTGTGTGGAGTCGCGCTTCTTCGGGGCCGGTGTGTCCGTCTCGTTGCCCTCTGCGATGACGTCGCCGGTCGGCGTCTCGTCGTCGGTGACTAGATCTATCTCGAGCTCTTCCTCGCCCTCTTCTTCAGGCGCAGTCTCCGGCTCGACTTCCTCGACCGGTTCCTCGACGGGGACTATTTCTATCTCCGGTTCCTCCGGTTCCTCGACGGGGACTATTTCTATCTCCGGTTCCTCCGGTTCCTCGACCGGTTCCTCGACGGGGATGATCTCTATCTCTACCTCGTCGGGTTCAGGTTCCTCGACTATCGCAGGCTCCGCCTCTACAGGCTCAGGCTGCGGTGTCGGCATGCCTGGTTCTCCGAACTGCCTGTGGAATGCGTCCGTGTCAAAGAACAGGTACATCCCGGGGTCCGGCGCCAGCGTCTCTACGTTGCCGACACGTGCCACTACCTTCTGGGTCTTGTACGCCTTGCTGGGACCGAAGGTCTCCTTGAAGTATTCGTCGGTAAAGTAGTACGTCTGGGCGCATGCGATTTCAGATACCAAAATCAAACATAAGAGTATACCAAATATCTGGAGTATGTTGTTTTTCGAAACCATTTTTTAACCTCTGTTTATTCCATCCAAGTTTCGATAGAATGTGTGAGGCTTTCTAGCATCAAAAGATATAAAAAAGGTGGGGCGGCTGTCTTACATTCTTACATGATCGCGCGATTTTGATGGATGGAATTATTGGCTTCGCAAGGTGTTTGTTTTGCTTTTAGTGAACCTTTTGGCACGACGCTCTAGACCTATTCTAGCATAGTGCGAAAAGGTTCTGTTGGATGGATCAGGGACGGCTCTGGGTTAATGAGGGTGGGATTCACCTGAGCAGCTTGTCCTTGAATCTCCTGACTTCCTCGAGCTCCTTCATCGTGAGCTTTCGCTTCTCAGGCCTGCGGGACCTGGCGACCTGGACCAATACGTAGAGGCCGAGGACGAAGGTGAATGCTGCTATGATGAGGGAGAGCATGTCTATGGTGAAGCCCGGAGTCGTAGCTGAGCCTGTAGCGCTGGCTGTCTTTTCTGGGATGTCGAATATCGTGACTGCGCCGGTGGGTGTCGGCCCCTGGACCGCAGTCGCAGTGCAGACGGAGCTGTTGAAATCTATGTCCAGATAGAGCGAGTCTGATGCGTAGGCGCCCTGCGCCTTGATCTCGATGCTCTGGCCGGGGCGCCCTGTGGGGAATGCATAGACCACTACCCGCCTGGATTCACCCGGCTGCATGGTGAGGCTCCTCGGCTGGATGTAAAAATCGCCCTGGCCGGAAGCCGTCAATGTTATGTCCTGGTTTGTGTAGCCGTCGTTCTCTACGACTATGGTGTACTCATCGCCCAGGCAATCGATATCTTTCTCCTCTTGGAGCGGTCTTAATGATATGCTCGAGCACTCGGCATAGCCCGGTTCTGACGGGTCTGATATCTCATCCCAGATGAGCCGCATCTTCAGCAGGCCGTCGGCGGATGCGCGCGCTTGAAGCGACTGCGCGACCGCGGTGAAGTGCTTGTCCTCCTCCGGACAGCACGTGCCGGCCGGCGTGAGCTTGACCGAAGCCTCTTCGCCGCCTTCGAGGTATACGGAGTCGGTCTCTGCATACATCGGAAGGCCGGTTACGTCAAATGAGACGTCCTGGGGGTAGAGGCCCGTGTTCGCCACCTTGAAGATGTAATCCTTCTCCTCGCAGGGGCAGAAGGTATTCTCAGGCGGGAGCAGCTGTGCGGATAGCCCATAGCACGGGATCACATCTACATGAGTCTCCGAAGAGTCCGTGGAGTACTTCCCGGATGCGGTAAGAATCATGGAGCACGAGCCCTCGGGGGAAATGATGTCCATCCCTATCGGTACCTCGACGGAATCCCCCGGCCCGAGGTAGACGCCGGCTAGGCCCTGGGGGAGGGATGCGTCGCAGGTGCCTGAGAGGCTTAGCGAGTATTCGTCGGGCTGAGCACCGATGTTGGATACTATACCGGTGAAGCCTCCTGCAGCCGGACAGGTGACTATGCTTTCCGGGGTATCGACATCGACGCTGCAGTCCTCGATCATCATGATGCCGTCATCCGAGTCTTCGGTGCCGAATGCCGATGCAGTGACGGTGAAGCGATATGCGCCGGGGGCGGCGCCTGAGCCTGGACGCAGGGTAAGGATTATCGTCTCCTCCTGGTACGGCCCGACCATGATGGATTCGGGATATACGCCCACTAAGGGGATCTCGCCCACCACAGAGAAGGAATATGAACGCGCCTCAGAGAATACGTTGGTCACTGTTAGTTCATATTCTACCTCCTCGGTGCCGCACAAAGACTGGGTGGCAGGGGATATCTTGAGGGTGCAGTCGTTGCAGACAGCACCGGCTAGAGAAGCCATCAGGACTACAAGGATCCCGAAGATCAACGGTGTCGTCTTTTTCATATTCATCTGCGCCCCTGTCGTCTATTGAGTGTGAGTATGAGTAGCAGGGTGACTATCGCAAAGAAGAAGGTAGTGAACATCCAGGGGTTGCCGATGCTTAGGTAGATATCGCCCGCTTGGGCGAAACCGGTAGGCGCCTGGTCTTGTCCCTGGTCTTGTTTGTCTTGGATGGAATCGTCTGTTGATGTCGGTCTCGAGTCTTCATCGGCTGCAGGCTCCTCACACTGCATGGCTGTCAGAAGGACCTCTTTTTGGAAAGGGGCGCATGAATCAGAAGATGCGATGAGTCGTGATTCGACGCTTAATATGAGTGGATAAGAGCCGGCGTCGTCGCATGGTGCGCGCGCATAGAGCCTCAAGGTCTCTTCCGAGCCCGCGCTGATTATGATGTTCTCCGGCTTCAAGCTGGACCAGACGCCGCCGGGGGATGCCACTGACAACCCAAAGCGCTTCGAAGTCGAGGAGGGGTTCCTCAGGGTCACGTCGAAGGAGACGGTCTCACATCCGCATGCGACCACCTGGTCCGGTGATACCGAGACCAAAGGGGCGTCAGACTGCGCAGAAGCTAAGGTCGTGAAGATGATCAAACACAAGACGGGCAGGATGAGTCTTTTCGTCATGGTGTCTAGTCTTTTATGCGGTCTTCCCAGTATAATTCGCCCGGGGTCTTCTCGGATGCAGTAGAGGGGGTTTCGTATGCAAGGCGCGACAGGAGGTCGTTGCGCGTCGGCTCGCCGTCCGGGGTGAGTTCGCCCACGTCCGGTTTGGCCTCGTCTTCATCTGGCACGGCGTCCGCAGAGACTGCGTCTATGTTCTCGACTATGTCCAAAAGCCGCTTCTCCAGGTCTTCCTTGGTCTCGGGAGCAGCGCGCCTGCCGTTCAGGAAATAAAAGGCTATGAAGGTCAATGCAAGCAGGAACAAGCCCATGCCGCTGAGGAACCAGGGGTCTGCGATAAGGGTGCCGCTCACAGCCGCGCCAGTTGCTGTAGGTGTGAGGTTCTCTTCGGAGCCGGTACCGCTCGACTCGTCCGACGGGAGCACCTCGAACCCGCCTTCGATCGGCGGTAGCCTCACGTCGACATAACAAAGTGCCTCGGATGATGCGAACTGGCTCTCAGCCCTCAAGGTCAAGTTGTATAAGCCCGGTTCTACGCCCTCGGGAGCCAATACGCGGACCAGCCATGTCTTGGTCTCGCCCGCAGCTACTTTCAATGATAAAGGGGAGGTTTGGACCCACGTCGCCGTGGGTCCAAGGATGGAGAGTGAATAGGTCTCATCGCGGTTGCCGGTGTTGGCTACGCCCAGAAGGATCTCGCCGGATTCGCCCTGGATGACCTCGATGCAATCGTCCGACTTGCTCAGCGCGACACCGTAGACTGGGGGATAGCCGCAGTCGTCCGGGCAGGTATCCTGGGTCTCTAAGCCGTTGCAGACGCCGTCGCCGCAAACAGCGGGAAGGCCGCAGTCAAGCGGGCACGAATAGGGGCTCTCGCCGTTGTTGCACAACCCGTCGCCGCAGTAATACTGCGGCTTGACTATGGTAGTTTGGACCAAAGTCCTGCTCCTATCGACGCAAATGTTCGCTGAACAGCGCTGGCTCGAGTCGCAGTCGTAGTCTGTGCAGCATTCGACAGGCTTCCTGAATTCCCAGGAGCCGCTGTCGCATAGGAGGATGGATTTGTCGCGGCAGACTGTTTCACCATCCCGCCCCGAAGGGTCTGAACAGCGCGGCTCGCCGCAGTCTAATGAACATGAATAAGGCGTCTCGATGCCGTTGCACTTTCCGTCGCCGCAATATGCTGGAAGGCCGCAGTCGAGAGCGCAGTTGTATTTGGTCTCGTCCTTGTCGCAGGTCCCGTCGCCGCAGTAGGGAGCCAGACCGCAGTCCTTGGCGCAGCTCTGTTTGGTCTCTGCCCCGTTGCAAAGGCCGTCGCCGCAGTAGTCCGGCACGCCGCAGTCGTTGGGGCAGCTGTACCTGGTCTCGTCCTTGTCGCAGGTCCCGTCGCCGCAGTAGGAAGGGACGCCGCAATCGCGAGAGCAGGTGTATTTGGTCTCACCCGCATCGCATGTGCCGTCGCCACAGTATTCCGGCACGCCGCAGTCCTTGGCGCAGTTGTACTTCGTCTCCTCGCCGTTGCAGATGTAGTCGCCGCAGTACGGCGCCGGCTTGGATGGCGTTGATACTGACGTTGTCGAATGTGTGTTGGTAGTGTAGGAATTCGTAGTGTAAGAGGTCTTAGCTGGATATGTATAGTGAACGTTGCTGCTGTAATAATATACAGGAGGGTAACTGACTATGTAGGATGATGGATAGTAAGCCCTGTATGAGGGATAAGGGTAATAGTAGGGATAATAAGAGCCCCAGGAGGCTGAGATGAACAGCGCCGAGACCGACGGCGCCAAGCACAGGACTCCAAGGACAAGCAGAATCAAGAGTGTTCGTTTCATTGTTAGAAGCAGGATCAGTAATAGTATACCGGCGGCCCGTAGGATACCCTGTAAGCAGGATAATAGTACCTAGGGTAGTAGGTGTACGCCGGATAATTGTAGTATCCGTAATTCGGGTAGTACGTGTTCCACCAGACGTGTATGCCGAACGAAGGCTCAGGCGGTTGATAGGTCACGCGCTCGTATTGGTAGTAATTCGGATAGCTCGTCTCTCTGACATAGCAATAAGAGCCGTAACAAGCGCTCACGCTAGACATCAGAGAAAAGAGTGCGATGAGTACTGCGACCCCCCACATCTTATGGATGTTTTTCATTTTTACGCCGAATGTGAATTTCATCCAACGACAAAAACAACATGAAGCGGACATTCCGTCCAACCTCAAGTACTCACATTTGTTACTACTATTTAGTGGTTACAGTATAAAAACCTTTTCGGTTGGATGGAATCGAGTGAAAAGGCTGGGAATTATGTCCAACACCAGTTTAAGGAGGAATCTAGGTGTATTTAGAGTAAAAATAAGCGCCCGAGCCGCGACACGAGATTGCATTCAACTCAAGGCGATGGCAATCTGTGCACAGGTTCGCTCTGCGAACCTCGTGTTCGAACGCGGGTCTTTGTGAGCGGCTTGGGCGTGAATGAATACTAGGATAAGGAAACGCCCGAGCCGCGATTCGAACGCGGGTCGACAGGTCCGCAACCTATAAGGATATCCTGGCTACCCCACTCGGGCAAATAAGTTTAGAGTCTGCAGTTTTCTGTCTGTGGTCCACAGAAAGCTTATATTTGCAGTTTAGTAGAATAAATATGGGAAAACCGCCGAAATACGCCCCACCCAGGTCAGGAAGCCACAAGAAGGCGTCATCTATGAAGCAACAGCCGAAGAGCTAGATGCATGAGAAAGCATCATCGCCACGATTTTTTTAGCTTTCGCCCATTAAAATCAGATAGTACCAAATAAAGGAATCACATCCAGAACCACAAGCATCAAGAAGTTAGCAGAGTATACGCGGCCCGATATACCCAAAAGACAACTGAATGAGATACTCAGGGGGTATCCTGTGATCCACTTGCAGATTACGGAAAGAGGCGGTTCGTGGGGCGATGTCAAGAATGCTGTGAACAAGAGTTTCGGGACGAGATTAGACACCGAACATATACTTTGGATACATGACCACACGATGAAGAAGAGGTAGCGGTGCATCAGGCCAACCAGAGCTATTTATTGGGTATCAGGCGACTCGGAGGGTATGAAACATCGTATATTGTAATATCGGTATTTTGAGCCCTTCGGCCCCGGCTCTGTCCAGACCCTGGCGTGTCCACCGTTGTGGTCCAGAAGTCTCTTTGTTATCACAGCCCCGCTAGTTGTGACAATAGTCCTTTTCCATTTTGGTTCTTCGGAAGGGCCATTGTATAAGTCCTGCTGGGCCTCGAGTACCCTGTCGTTGATATCGGCGAGATTGTGCACAGTTAGGCTTATACCCTTCATGCCATTCTCCTCAGCGGGATTTACAGTCACATGCACCTTCCCATGTATCGAGCGGGAAGCCTTCTCCGCATTCTCGAGTATGTTGTCGAATATGAGGTTGGTCTGGACCAATGGTATGCCTAAATTGCCCTCCCTCCCCGGCCGGACCACCATACTGGTGGCTAAACCCCTGAATTTCCTTTTTTTGCTCCTTTCGAAGAATTCCCGGATTTTCTGTGGTCTTGTATCTTCGCCCGCTTTCAAGAGCAGGAACTCGAGGGTGTTAGCGAGCGCGGCCGAATCGTGTCGTATCTGGTCCAGATCCGGGTCCCCCTTTACATTTATGGACCACGCTGTCCTGTGTATCTTTTTAGACAAAGCAAGAGATTCCCTTGTTTCGTCCCTGACTTCCTGATTGAGCTCGGCGCCGTTTAATACATCTTCCAGAAAATTGACGAATTTGGGCTCTCTACGAACCGGGTGAAGGGAAAGCCTGAATTGTTTAGCCAAGGCCTCAATGGCTTTGGCTTTCCGACGGTGTTTTGCGATAGGGGAGCCTTCTTTCATAGCGGCGTCGCGGAATAACTCAGATCCTAAAATCAATGATGCGCTCTTTCTGGCAAACTCGTGTTCGTATACCTCGCTTCCTAATCTTACCCGACCTCTTTGAATTTTGGGCGCTTCTCTTTTTGGTTTCATCGCAGATCACATACCGAGCTCCTTCAATCTGTCAGCTCCCGGAAGGGTCTTCTCCCACTTGTGGTCGAAGTAGTGGCCCAGGCCCGATATGAAATAGGGGCTATTGACGTATAGCGCTGATTCTCCTGCTTTCTGGACGCCATCTGGGACCAGGATTACTATGCCTTTCTCGTCATCGCTTAGAAGGAATCTCGTCATCGCGGTGTAGCTGTGTTTGATGTCGAAGCGCTCCAGGTTGTCTTTGATCACACGGGCGTTGATGGCCGTGACCGGGGCAAGAAGCTTTACCTCAACGCCGCGCTCTGCAGCCTCGGCGAGCTTCGCACCGTAATGTGATAATTTCCTTAAGACGCCCTTTTCAGTTGTGGCGAAGGTAAGTTTCTTCTTGGCCTCGTCTATAAGCTTCTCGATGCTGGTGTAGATATTCTCCCTTCCTTTCAATACCCATACCATGCCCTCGGCTTCTTCATCAAGGGGCGTGTCCAGTCCGGCCAGTTCCTTCATGACAGCCGTCTTCGCTCGGTCGATCTGCCTGAGGCGTTCATCGTGATCCGACCTGGCTTGGTCCTGGATCTTGGATATCACCGCGTCCATGGGCATGGCCTTGAACTTCGCGGGGCGTCCGCCTGCTGAGATGACGAAGCCGCTCTTCTCAAGCCCCTTGAGAACCTCGTAGACCTTGGCCCGCGGGATGCCGGATGTCTCCGCCAGTTCTGCAGCGGTGGCGACACCAGTGGTGGTGAGACCCAAGTATGCCTTGGACTCATAGACATTAAGGCCCAGCTTCCTCAGATTGGTTATTATGCGCTCCATCCTCTGTCTAATCTTATGTATATTAATTTAAAAATAGTTGTCACTCCCAGGGACAAAGAAGTTGGATGGGATCATGGATGGAATTGATTATTCGGTATAAGTAAGAAAATCTTACTTTATAGGCCTCTCAATCCCTGCTCCCTCTTCCTGGATGCCCTGAACCACCAGAGCAGGAAGAGTGAGAGTACTATCAAGAGCAATATAGGGAGGAGGGGGACCAACCAGTCCGGGATCATGGGGGTCGGCTTAGGCGAGGGCTTGACCGGGACCGT